>Ga0255754_10002917_pt1 | contig 12534 bp, 10 predicted proteins | sample 101ome_22_FD_179954 | JGI IMG/M metagenome (GOLD analysis project Ga0255754, IMG submission 179954) | Coastal salt marsh microbial communities from the Groves Creek Marsh, Skidaway Island, Georgia - 101412BT metaG (version 2) | ecosystem: Environmental > Aquatic > Marine > Intertidal zone >... | reverse complement strand
TTGATTATCTAGTTATTTTTTCAGATATAGAAACAAGAAAAAAAAGACTCCTTAGCAGAGGTATGACAATTAATGACATAGAAAATCGTATAAAATCACAAAAGGACGAAGATTGGTGGTTAAATGCTGGTTATACAATCACTAATAAGAACCTAGAACAATTATTTAATGATATTGACTACTTCCTTAAATTAAATAATTTGGAATAATCGAACAGATGTTCTATTTGATATAATAAATTGCTATGATACCATTTCAAGTTAAATCAGAATTTAAACCAAAAGGCGATCAGCCTAATGCAATTGAAGAGTTATATCAGGGATTACAGAATGGATACGATTTTCAAACACTTAAAGGAATAACTGGATCAGGTAAATCAGCAACCATTGCCTGGTTGATTGAGAAATGTCAATTACCAACACTTGTTTTAGCACCTAACAAGGCTTTGGCGGCACAGTTAGCAAATGAGTTTAGACAATTTTTTCCAGAAAACAGAGTCGAATATTTTGTGTCTTATTATGACTATTACCAACCAGAAGCTTACGTTCCAAGAACTGATACTTTCATAGAAAAAGATGCAAATATAAATGAAGAAATTGATAGGTTAAGACATTCTGCAACGAGTGCTCTTTTGTTGAGAAATGACGTCATCGTAGTATCTTCAGTTTCATGTATTTATGGACTTGGATCACCAGAAGAGTATAAAAATAAGCTAATTCCAATTCAATTAGGTCATGAATACGATTTAGATAAATTGTTATTAGATTTGGTTAAACAACAGTACACAAGAAATGATTTAGTTGTTAATAGGGGTTCTTTCAGAGTTAAAGGAGATACATTAGATATTTTTCCAGTATATGAAGAAACTATTTTTCGAATTGAGTTCTTTGGTGATGAGGTAGAAAATATTTCAAGAATAGACCCAACAACTGGAGAAATTCTTGAAAAACTTGCCGAGCTAGCCATACTACCTGCCACTCATTATGTTATTTCTGAAGATTTAAAGAAAAATGCCATAAATAAAATAAAAAAAGATTTAGATGAACAAATTAAAAAATTTGAAAGTGAAAATAAGCTTTTGGAAGCGCAAAGAATTGCACAAAGAACTAATTTTGATTTAGAAATGATTTCTGAATTGGGGGTCTGTTCTGGAATTGAAAATTATTCAAGATATTTTGACGGAAGAAATCCAGGTGAACCACCTTATACTTTAATAGATTTTTTTGGTGACAATTTTTTAATGGTAGTTGATGAAAGCCATATAGCCATCCCACAAATAAGAGGTCAATATGAAGGTGATAAATCGAGAAAAACTACATTAGTTGATTATGGGTTTAGACTACCTGCTGCTTTAGACAATAGGCCTTTAAAATTTGATGAATGGAAAAGTAAAGTAAAGAAAACAGTACTTGTTTCAGCAACTCCTGGAAAATGGGAGAATGAAAATTCACAACTTTTTGTTGAGCAAATAATAAGACCAACAGGACTTTTAGATCCAAATGTTGTTATAAAGCCAACTGAAAATCAAATAAATGATTTATTATCAGAAATAAAAAATGTCATTAACAATGGAAATAGAGTGCTTGTAACAACATTAACAAAAAAAATGAGTGAAGCATTAAGTGATTTTTTACTCAAATCTGGAATTAAAACAAGATACTTACATTCCGATATAGACACTTTAGAAAGAATTGAGATTTTAAGAGATTTAAGAAAAGGTGAGTTTGATGTTTTGGTAGGCATTAATTTATTGAGAGAAGGTTTAGACTTGCCAGAAGTTCAGTTAGTTGCAATTTTGGACGCAGATAAAGAAGGTTTTCTGAGATCAGAAACAAGTTTAATTCAGACAATAGGAAGAGCTGCAAGAAATAAAGATGGTTACGTTATTATGTATGCTGATAAGTTTACAGATTCTATGACAAAAGCTGTTCAGGAGACTAAAAGAAGAAGAGCTTTACAAGAAGAACATAATCGAAAACACAACATTACACCAAAGACAATTGAAAAAGGAATTACCGATATACTTGAATTAGTTGAAAAAACGCGAGCATCTGATTCATCTGGATTTTCAAAATCTAGCTTAGACACAACTAATGCATCAAAAGAAGATTTAATAAAATTATCTAAAAATATAGAAATTGAAATGAAATCAGCTGCAGAATTACTTGAATTCGAGCTTGCTGCTAGATTAAGAGACGAGTTAAAAGAATTAAGAAAAGAAATACAAGAATTTTCATTATGAATCAAGAATTTTTAAAAATAAGAGGAGCCAAAGAACACAATTTAAAAAACATTTCTGTAGATATACCAAAAAACTCTCTTGTTGTAATAACAGGTCTTTCTGGATCAGGTAAATCTTCACTAGCCTTTGACACTATATATGCAGAAGGACAAAGAAGATATGTAGAAAGTCTTAGTGCATATGCTCGACAATTTTTAGGACAAATGGAAAAGCCAAATGTCGAAAGTATTGAAGGTCTATCTCCTGCTATAGCAATAGATCAAAAAACTTCATCAAGAAGCCCCCGTTCAACAGTTGGCACAGTAACTGAGATCCAAGATTATCTAAGACTTTTATGGGCTAGAATCGGTATTAGTTACTGTCCAAAATGTAACAAAAAAATTGATAAACAATCAATTAACTTTATAGTTAAACAAATTTTGCAGCTAGGTGAAAATAAAAACATTGATGTTTTAGCACCAATAATAAAGTCAAGAAAAGGTGAGTTCGATACATTATTTAAAGATTTACAGTCCCAAGGATTCTCAAGAGTTTTAGTTGATGGTGAAATTGTTAGATTAGAAGAAGCTACAAAACTTGATAGATATTTCAATCATGATATTTCAGTAGTTATTGATAGAATAAAAATTCAAAAAACACCAAGCAGAAGATTAACCCAATCTATTGAAACAGCCATAAATTTGACTAAAGGCCAGGTTGATATAAGAATTGAAAAAACTACGCAATCATTTAGTCAAAACTTAGGTTGTGTTGATTGTGGTTTATCATTTGATAAATTAGAACCTCGTGATTTTTCATTTAATTCTCCATTCGGTGCTTGTGTAAATTGCAATGGAATTGGTGTAAGTTATGAAATAGATGAGAAATTACTAGTAAAAGATTTTGAGTTATCAATTGATCAAAATGTTTTTCCTGACATGTCAACACGTAAGTTTTTTCGTGCGCAAATTTTTGGTGTTTGTGAAGAATTTAAAATTCCAACTGATGTTCCTTATAAGAATTTAAGCAAAAACCATAGAGATATATTACTTAATGGAAGTAATGGAGTGGAAACAATTATTAGATATGTAAACAGGTTTGGTAATTCAAGAAAATGGTTTAGACCTTATAGTGGAATTATTCCAATGTTTAAAAGGCTCTACGAAGAAACAAAATCTGATTCAGCTAGGGAATATTATCAACAATTTATGAGAGAGCTTCCATGTCGAGGTTGTGATGGTGAAAGGTTCAATGAAAGATCTAGAAAAGTAAAAATTGAGAATATTACACTAGGTGATTTCAATAATTTATCAATTATCGATGCTCTATCATGTATTAAAAATTTCAAACTTTCTGGAAGCGATTTAGAAATTTCTAGTCCTATTATACGTGAAATTATTGAAAGATTAGAATTTCTAACTAAAGTTGGCCTTAGTTATTTACAACTTAGTAGAGGAGCATCTACTTTATCTGGAGGTGAAGCACAGAGAATTAGATTAGCTACACAAATTGGTTCGGGATTAACTGGTGTTCTTTATGTTCTTGATGAACCATCTATAGGACTACATCAGTCAGATAATCAAAAGCTAATTGATACATTAAAAAGCCTTAAAAATCTAGGAAATACAGTTTTAGTTGTTGAACATGATGAAGAGACAATGAAAAGTTCTGATTACTTAATAGATATTGGTTGGGGAGCAGGTGAACAGGGAGGCAATATTGTAGCTGAAGGAACTTGGAAACAAGTTTCATCAAATATGAAATCTATTACAGGTCAATTTTTGTCTGGAAAACAGTCAATTAATGTTCCAAAAAATAGAAGAAAAGGTAATGGATCCCAAATTACAATTAGAGGTGCTTCTGAGAATAATTTAAAAAACTTAACAGTGCAATTTCCATTAGGTAAGATGATTTCAATAACAGGAGTTTCTGGCAGTGGAAAATCAACCTTAATAACCGATATTTTATCTAAATCAGTTCAAAATGAATTTTCAAAAAATTTTATTTTACCTGGAGTACACAAAAGTATTTCCGGAATAGAAAATATAGACAAGCTAATTGAGATTGATCAATCACCTATAGGCAGAACACCTAGATCTAATCCTGCAACATATTCTGGTGTATTTGATCAAATTAGAAATTTGTTTTCTCTTACAGAAGATTCAAAAGTTAGAGGCTACAAGCCAGGAAGATTTTCATTTAATGTTCCAGGTGGTAGATGTGAGTATTGTAAAGGCGATGGAAACATAAAAGTTGAAATGTATTTTCTACCTGATATTTATGTTCTCTGTGAGGAATGTAATGGGACAAGGTATAACCCAGACACTCTTGAAATTAAATGGAAAGGTTATAGCATTTCAGATATATTAAATTCAACTGTTGAAAATGCTCTTTCGATTTTTGAGAATCAACCTACAATACATCGAATTATTAAAACTTTAGATGATGTTGGATTGTCCTACATAACTTTGGGTCAAGCAGCTACAACACTCTCAGGTGGTGAGGCGCAAAGAGTAAAATTAGCTAAAGAATTAAGTAAACGTTCAACTGGCAAAACTTTATATATCTTAGATGAACCAACTACAGGATTACATTTTGCAGATGTTCAAAAACTTTTAGAAGTTCTGCATCTATTAGTTGATAAAGGAAATACGGTTATCGTTATTGAGCATAATTTAGATGTTATAAAAAACTCAGATTGGATAATTGATTTAGGCCCAGAAGGAGGAGAAAACGGAGGACAAATAATTGTTGAAGGCACTCCTGAGGCTGTTTCAAGAAATAAAGAATCGTTAACAGGCATTTATTTAAAAGAATTATTAAATGGATAAATTAAATACAAATGAAATTCCTGCAAGTCCTGGAGTATATATATTTAAAGATAAATATGATGAACCAATTTACATAGGAAAGGCAAAAAATTTAAGAAATAGAGTAGTTACTTACTTTAATTCAAACTCTACTTGGAAAGTTAAAAGGTTAGTTTCCGAAGCAGAAAATATTTCATTTGTTTTATCTAAAAATGAAGCAAATGCGTTATTAGCTGAGTATTCTCTGATTCAAGAATATAAGCCAAAGTACAACATTCAATTCAAAGACGATAAATCTTATCCCTATGTAACAATATCAAAAGATAAGTGGCAAAGAGTTTATGTAAGCAGGAATATTGATAAAAAAAATCTAAACTTTGGACCATTTCCTTATATCGGTGCTGCAAGACGATCATTAGATCATTTAATCAATATTTTTCCCTTAAGAACTTGCAACGATAATACTTTTAATAGGCACAATTCACTTGGTAAGCCTTGTTTATTGTTTGAAATTGAAAAATGTAGTGCACCATGTGTAAATAAAATAGATGAAAAAGATTATCAACATTTAGTAAATAGTATAAAAAATTTTTACAAAGGTAATTCAGATCAATTTATAACTGAAAAAATAATTGAAATGAATAATTACTCAGAAAAACAGGAGTATGAAAAAGCAAATAAAATCAAGAAACTAATTCAACACTTGGAAAATGCAAGAATTAATCAAACCTTAATGACAGCAAATGATAAAAATGTTGATGTTATAGGAATGGATATTGGAAAATATGATGTTGTTGCAACTTGTTTATTTATTAGAAACGGAAGAATAGTTGGTGAGATAAAAAAAAGTTTTGAACCAATAAATACTGACGAATTTAATGATTACTTACCACAGATTATATTTAACATTTACTCAAATGAAGAGCCAGCTTCCGAATTAATTGTTTCACATAGTTTTATCAATAAAGAGGATGTTGAAAAAGAATTGTCACACATTTGGAAGAGAAAAATAAATATTCAAATACCTCAACGAGGTTGGAAAAGAGACCTGCTTTTAACTGCTTTGGAAGATGCTGCTGAACTAAGAAGAGTTACAGATTTAAAAAGAAGAAAAGATCTAGAATTCAGAAGTCAATCACTAGAGCAATTAAAAAATAAACTAAATTTAAAAAATATTCCATACAGAATTGAAGCTTATGATATTTCAAACTTAGGTGATAAATTTAGAGTAGGGTCTATGGTTGTTATGGAAGATGGTTTAACTAAGCCATCAATGTATAGAAAATTTCATATAAAATCTTTTGAAGGACAGGATGATTTTCGTTCAATGGAAGAGATGATATTTAGAAGAATAAAGAGATTAAATAACACAAACGAAACTGATCAAAGCTTCAAACGTTTACCTGATCTTATATTGATAGATGGAGGAAAGGGTCAACTTTCTAAAGCTAAAAGTGTCATTGATTACTTCAAATTAGAAATTGATGTTATTGGATTAGCAAAAAAAGAAGAAGAGTTATTTTTGCCAAACAGAAAAGAATCAATAAAATTGAACAAGAATTCCGAAGCACTTTTTATTTTGCAAAATATACGAGATGAAGCTCATAGATTTGCTATCACTGAGAATAGACGTCTTAGGTTAAAGGACTTAGATATAAATAGTTCTTTAAAAATAAAAGGTGTTAGTAAAAAATCTTTAGAAAAGCTAAATAAAAAATATAATTCACTAACTGAAATATCAAATGCTACGTTTGATGATTTATCAGAAATATTAGATGAAAACGAAGTAAATAAAGTTTTTAAATATTTTAATTAATTAATTATTAATTTTTTCAATGAAACTTATCGGAATGTATCATATATAGTGAAGTAAAACATGATATCAAAAAGACCAGAAGTACTTTTATTAGTTGGAATGTCAGGAGCGGGTAGATCCGCAAGTTCTAATGTATTTGAAGATTTAGGATATTATGTAATCGAAAATTTACCTCCTGAACTAGTTGAATCTGTTGCGCAATCTAACGATGTTACTGAATCTAATAAACAATTAGTTTTGACTATAGATGCTAGAGATAATTCTGCTCAAAAAAAATTAAATGAAAGTATAAATAAGTTAAATCAATCTGGTGTTTTAACGAGAATTGTTTTTTTAGATGCAGATAACGAAACATTGATAGAAAGGTATGAAGAAAACAGAAGACCTCATCCTATGGGTATGGAAAGCATATCTCAATCTGTAAAAACTGAACGTGATCTATTAAAACCTGTTAGGGAACTAGCTGATTTAGTAATCGATACAACAGACTTAAATGTTCACGACTTGCGTAAGAGAATTATTGAAGGTTTTCAAGGGGAAGCTGAAAATCAAGATTTAAAAATTTCAGTTACATCATTTGGGTTTAAAAATGGGTCTCCAAGAGATGCAGATATAGTATTTGATGTAAGATTTTTACCAAATCCTCATTGGAGAGAAGAGCTAAGAGCATCAACAGGACAATCTCCAATGGTAAGAAACTATGTTCTATCTTTTGAAGATGCACAATTATTTTTAGAAAAAATAAAAGACTTAGTTCAATTTTTGCTACCTAGATTTATTTCAGAAGGTAAATCTTATGTTGGAATAGCTATTGGTTGTACTGGTGGTAAACACAGAAGTGTTGTTATGGCTGAAGAGCTAACAAAGTGGTTGAAATCTCAAAAAAATGATGCAGTAGTACTTCATAGAGATATGAAAGAAAATTAATATTGGCAATTAATAAGTCCAACAAATTATTAGTAAGAGCAGACTTAAATGTTCCTATAAGAAATGGTAAAGTTTTGGATAATTTTAGAATTATTAAAGCTTTAACTAACATTGAACAGCTTAAGAAAATTTCAAAAAACATTACTTTCATTAGTCACTTAGGTCGTCCAAACGGTATACAAGAAGAGTATTCTTTAAAATATATCGTTTCAGAGATGAGTAATATAGCCGGTCAAGAAGTACAGTTTGTAAACGATTGTATAGATTTAGATGAGAATATATTTGAAGATGAAAATAAAATTTTTTTACTTGAAAATTTAAGGTTTCATTTAGGGGAAGAAAAGAATGACTTAACTTTTGCTAAGAATTTATCAAACCCCTTTGATGCTTTTATTTTAGACGCATTTGGAGCTGCACATAGATCACACGCATCAATTGTAAGTGTTGGTAAGTTTTTAGATTCTTACCAAGGATTATTAATGCAGAAAGAAGTTGATAGTCTTCAAAGCTTACTAACAGAAGTTAAAAGACCTTATACCGTAATTCTTGGTGGAGCAAAAATATCAGATAAATTAAATCTAGTAAATAACTTATTACCAATAGTCGATAATTTAATTTTAGGTGGTGGTATGTGCTTTACTTTCTTAAAAGCAATGGGAGAAAATATTGGAAAATCACTTCTGGAAGAAGATTTTATTAAAACTGCTCATGATTTATTAGCTTCTAAATATGGTAAAAAAATTATATTACCTACTGATTTTGGAACTACAAAAGACATAGACAGTAATTTGAGAATAGATAAAGACATAAAAAATTTTGAACATGATGATATAGGTGTTGATATAAGTAAAAAATCTATAGAAAAATTTACTCATACTATAAATAACTCTAAAACTATTTTTTGGAATGGACCTATGGGTATATTTGAAAACCCAGCTTATGAATTTGGAACTAAAGAAATCACAAATATAGTTTCAGATTCAAATTCATATACTGTTGTTGGTGGTGGAGATTCAGTAAGTGCAATAAATAAGTTTTCTTCACTAGATAAATTTGATCATGTATCAACAGGTGGAGGAGCTTCTATAGAGTTTTTAGAAGGAAAGAAATTACCTGGTGTCAATATTTATAAATCACTTATAATTTAAATTTATGAAAAAAATAATTGTTGGAAACTGGAAATTAAATTTAGATCACCTAGAAGGGATTCAACTACTTCAAAAAATAAACTATTCATTATCAAAGAATATTGAAGATTTTGTTGAAATTGTTCTAGCACCTTCTTTCACATCCTTAAGATCTTTACAAACTATTATTGCTGCAGATAAATTAAAAATTAAATTATCTTCACAAGATGTGTCTAATTATTCTGAAGGGGCATTTACTGGAGAAGTTAGTGCAAATCAATTATCTAAATTATCTGTGAATTATTGTATCGTAGGACACTCTGAAAGAAGACAGTATTTTCATGAAACTGATGAAATTATTAATGAGAAAGTATTAAAGCTTTTAGATTCAGAAATAATTCCAATCTTTTGTTTTGGTGAATCACTGCAAAATAGAGAAGAAGGTAACTATTTAGATTTTATAAAAAATCAATTGAACATAGGTTTAAAAGGGCTAAGAAAAGATAAAATAAAAAAACTAGTCCTTGCTTATGAACCTATTTGGGCAATTGGAACAGGCAATGTTGCAACTTTAGATAATATTATTGAAGTTTTGGAATTTGTTAAAAGTATAATTTCTGAAAAATCATTTTACACTGAAGAAAATACTTTTTTTATTTATGGTGGAAGTGTATCTCCTGATAATGCAGCTGAAATACTCAATACAAAAATAGTTAATGGAGCTTTAGTTGGTGGTGCATCTTTAGATTCTGAAAAGTTCGTTAAAATAATAAATTCTATTTCACTATGAATCTTGTGTTTGTAAGGCATGGACAGAGCTTATGGAATTTAGAAAATAGATTTACTGGTTGGGTGGATATTGATTTATCCGAAAGAGGTGTTCTAGAAGCAAAAGAAGCAGGGAAAGTATTAAAAGAAGAGAAATTTATTCCTGATTATTGTTTTACATCCTATTTACTTAGATCAATTCATACCAGTCAATTAATTTTAGATTCCTATGCTGAATCAGAAACTAAAAACATTCAAATCAATAAATTGTGGGAGTTGAATGAAAGACATTATGGAGCATTGCAAGGTTTAGATAAAAAAGAAACTGCACAAAAATATGGTGAAAAACAGGTTCAGCTATGGAGAAGAGGTTACGATATTAAGCCTCCCTTGATAGATTCAGGGGACAAGTTTGACCCAAATTTTGATGAAGCGTATTCAGAAATAGATGAGTTACTTCCAATAGGCGAGTCACTTAAAGATGTAGTTCAAAGAATTAAGGTAACATTAAAAGAATTAATTACTTATTCAGTTTCTAAAAAAGTTTTAGTTGTTGCTCATGGTAATAGTATTAGAGCAATGGTTAAATTGCTCGATAATTTGAGTGATGAAGAAATAGTTGATGTAAATATACCTACAGGAATTCCTCTGGCATATAAAATATCTGATAATCAAATTGAAAAAATTGGTTATTTAGGTGATCAAACTAAAATTGAAGAGCTTCAAAAAGAAGTAGAATTACAATCAAAATTAAGCAAAGAAGAAGGCTAGTATTTAAATATGGATACTTTAACAGCTGTACTTATAACCGTACATATAATAGTTTCAATTTCGTTAGTAGCTTTAGTTTTATTAAACAGTGGTAAAGGTGGAGGTCTTTCTGATATGCTAGGTGGTCCAGGTTCAGCCGGCAATATTGGACAAACATTAGCAGAAAGAAATTTAGCTAGAATTACAACTTTTGTAGCAATTTTATTTGCAGCTACAACGTTATCACTTTTTTGGTTTCTTGACTGATTTTGCGCGGGTGGCGGAACTGGTAGACGCGCAGGATTAAGGATCCTGTGGGATAAAACCCGTGGAGGTTCGAGTCCTCTTCCGCGCACAAAAATGAGAAAAACAAAAACATTTGCTATTGTAAATGATCCAAAAGTAACTTTGGGATCATTGCCAAGTGAAATTGAATTATTAAATGCTTGGGATATAAATTGGTCAGACCTAGCTGAAAATGAAGATTACATCGTGTTAGGTGGACATATGGGGGCATATGACGAAAATGAATTTGAGTATTTAGTTAGCGAGAAAAAGTGGTTAAATAAAATTGTAAATTCAGGAACTAAAGTTCTTGGAATATGTTTAGGTTCACAGTTAATTGCTGATTCTTTAGGTGGTAAAGCGTATCTTTCAAAAAATATTGAATTTGGTTTTAAAAACTTAAATTTTGTTAATAATCAGAATTTATTTGACCCTTTTAAGTCAATCAAAGTTTTTACTTGGCATAGAGACACTTTTGATATACCACCAAATGCAGAATTGATTGCAAAGACTGATTTTCCACAAATTTTTTCTTATAAAAATTCAATTTCTTTACAATTTCATCCAGAAATTAATTTAGACCTTTTCGACAATTGGTATTCTTCTCAACAATCCAAAGATGAATTAACTTCTTTTGATGTAGAGACAGAAAGAACTTATTTAAAAACAAATCAGAAAATGATCTCAAATGCTATTAATGATTTTTATTATTTATGGAAAAATTTATAAATCAAATATTATCAATATAATTTTTTAAAATTAAATATCTTTTCATTACATCTTTTTCATTTAATATGCTTTCTCTAATTTCAAAGTTTAAAGGTGAGTTTATACAAAGATCCCAAGTTTTATTGATTCTACTTTCATAGTTGTCCAAAAAATTAGGTAAATTCATATCTAATCCTCCTTCGATTAATTTTGCTATTTTACTTGTTATATTTTTTTCTAATTGTTTGATTTCATCTTCGGTAGGAGGTACTCCTATGTTTATAAATTCTTCACTCTCTACGATTGGATACTCATAATTTAATTTAATATTTTTAGCATTAAATAGTTTTTTACTTTCTATAACTACTATTTGTTCAGCATTATCTATATCTTTATAATCTAAAATTTTAACTTCAGAAATTACTTGATTTTTCGACTCTAAGTTTTTTCCAACAGCAAAACTACCATTAGAGCTGATAACATCCGCAATAAGCAGTAAATACCTAGGTTCGAATACTTTGAGAACTGAAATCTCACTAGGGAAATAATTAATACCTGCTGCAAAAAAAGGAAATTCAACTAACATTATTTCTGTTATTTAGGTTAACAAGGATATCAATTATGAGAATTGAAGATGAAATAAAATTAACTTTTGATGATGTATTAATCAGACCAAAACGAAGCACACTTGTTTCACGTTCAGAAGTTGATTTAACTAGAGATTTTAAATTTAAATATACATCTAAAACTTGGAGTGGAGTACCAATTATTTCTGCCAATATGGATACTACAGGGACTTTTGAAACTGCAAAATCATTAGAGAAATATGGAATTCTTACTGCAATTCATAAATTTTATAGTCTAAAAGATTGGGAAGACAATTTAAAAAATTTAAACCCAAAGTATTTAATTGTTACAGTGGGTTCTTCTGATGAAGAATTTAATAAAGCTAAAAATATTTTTAAGTTAAATAATGAACTAGATTATTTGTGTCTTGATGTTGCAAATGGTTACAGAGAAGACTTTTTACAAGCAGTAGCAAAATTTAGAGAAGCTTTTCCAGACAAAATTATAATGGCTGGAAATGTAGCTACCAGAGAAATGACAGAAGCAATTATATTA
>Ga0255754_10002912_pt1 | contig 12554 bp, 11 predicted proteins | sample 101ome_22_FD_179954 | JGI IMG/M metagenome (GOLD analysis project Ga0255754, IMG submission 179954) | Coastal salt marsh microbial communities from the Groves Creek Marsh, Skidaway Island, Georgia - 101412BT metaG (version 2) | ecosystem: Environmental > Aquatic > Marine > Intertidal zone >... | reverse complement strand
TCGGGTGGATGACGAATGGATGGCATGGATGGATGGGTCTTTTTTTTCTGCCAGACTGGGTTTCGCCCGGGCGCCCGGGACGCGGTTCGCGAAGGCCTTTCCTCGCCCGCGGCGCGTTCGTGGGGGTTCACCGGTGAAGCGCGCGACTGACTTTTGTTTTGAATCGTTCTCGACCGCGCAGGACAAGCGCTGGGTGACCGCACGATCACCGTTCGCGAGGACAAGGCCCCGGCTAAGGCGTCTGGTAAGAAGCACGGCGCCGTCGTCCTGAGCGAGGCGCCGGCGGGCGGCGAAGGAAGCCGCTGCTACTTTGGAAACCTCGCGTGGGAAACCACGGAGGAGATGCTCATGGCGCACTGCGCGTCGTTCGGTGTCAACGCGGCTCAGTGCGAAGTGGCGCGTCAACACGGCGGCCGCTCCAAGGGCTGGGCGCTCGTCGATTTCGCGACGCCGGATGAAGCGTCCAACGCCATCGCGCAGATGCACAACTCTGAAATCCAAGGTCGATCCATCATCGTGCGCGTGGAGCGCCCGGGCGCGGGCGCGAAGAGCGCGCGCGTGGAGACTCGCCCGGAGAACTCGAGCGGATTGCAAATTGTCGTCCGTAACCTTCCGTGGACGACGACGAGCGAGGATCTTCGCCAAGTGTTCCAGCAAGTCGGCAACGTCGTAAACGCCGTGGCGGTGTGCCACGCGGATACTGGCCGCTCCAAGGGCTGGGGTACCGTGCTCTTTGAAACCCGTGAACAAGCTCAAGCTGCGATCCAAGGTTTCAACGGCGTCGAGCTCGAGCACCGCCCGATGCAAATCAAGCTCGATCGCTACGATTAAGCGACGATTGCGCGCGCGGGCGGCTACACGAGGATGGATGGATGGATGGACAGACAGACAGACAGACAGACAGACAGAATGATGACTGAAGAAGACGAAGAAAAGTACGTACGGCCACGATGGGCAGCGTGTTATGAAGAAGAGAAGAAGAAGAGATGACTTAAGAAAGGAGAGTGAGCGAAAACGAACCAGCGTTTTTTAGTAGTCTCGTCCCGCGTAGGGGCGAGTGGCGAAAGCGAGGCGCGGACGGGTCACCGCCTGTTTATGTCAGCGAATCGATGTTTCGAAAGCAGCACCTTGTTGAATTCCTACACGTATCACTGAATAATCACAATCATTATAATCGCTAATATCAAACGCTTTGTGCAAAGCGATCCCGTCCCGTCGTCTAAATTTAATAATCGTAAGGTATCGAATCGTCGCGCTTGGATTTTTTTTCGGCGCTCCCCGCGTGATCCTCGTCGCGACGTTTCCTCGCCTTTTCGCGTTCCCGCTTCGCCACCTTGGCGATAAACTTGTCGAACAACTTTTTCGCCTCCACCTTTGGTGCCTCTTTCCAAGCCTTGTCCAATCGATAAAGCTTTTCCGCCTTTTCCCACGTCGTGTCGCCAAAGAGCTCTCTCGCCTTGTATCCTTCGTGAAGCAAATCTTCAAAGTCGTCGAGCTTGGCGTCGATCTCATCCTCCATGTCGTTAAGCAAGTCCTCGTAGAGCTCGCGCGGACGAGAACCGTTGACGTTGTTGCACGCGTTGATGTATCGCACGTCGTTTTCGATTCGTCTAACAAAGGATTTCCAGCGAGCGCGCGGTTGAATCGCGCCGTCGCGTCGAAGCTCTTCGAGAAGCTCTACAAAGGCTTGACGACGCCTTCTTTCCTCTCTCAATTCCGCCTTGAGAGAGTCGTCATGAGCCAACATGTCTTTCTCGCGCAGCTCTCGCACCAAGCCTTCGAAAACCTCCAATCGATCGAGAGGTTCGCAATCCATCGTTCGAGGGTCATCCTTGACGCGTTCGTAAATTTTCCTCCACGGCGTCACGGCGTCGGCGCCGGCATCCACAAGGCACTCTTTAAACGCCTCCTGCGTCACCGACTTTCTCTCCTCGCGCTCGCGCTGTTCGCGAACACGTAACGATCGGGTGAAATCGTCAAAGAGATCCCCTCGTTCGCGCCTATCCATGACCGCTCTCCATCTCGCGTCTTCGCTCAATACTTCTTCGATGCGCGCGTCTCTCCCGTACAACCTCGTGTTCGACGTGATCCCGAGCTCCACTCTTCGCTCCTCGAGCATCGCCATGAATGACTCGCGAACCTTCTTCTCTGCCATGCGCTTCGCTTCGCGTTCCCGCTTCACCTGGGCCATTTGATACTCGTTCAAACACTGCTTTTTATCCGTCTTTGACTTCAACGCGCCAAATCGTCTATCGCTCTTCGTTCTGTTCAACACCTCCTCCCACTTGGTCGACACCCGAACGCCGTGATCTGCGAGCATCTTTTTAAACGCCAATTTAGCCTCCTCCACGTTGGCGTACTCGCTCGAAAACACCGCGCCGTCATCCTCGCCACCTTTTCCTTTATTCGTTTCGGTTTTCGCGCCGCCGCCGCGTTCGCGTTCCGTCCCATCCGCCCCACCCATCCCACCGTTGCCCAAGCCTCCCGTTTTTGCTCTCGCCGACTTCGATTCCGCCCTTCTCACAATCTCTCGCACCTCCTCGATCTCCTTCGGCGTCTCCCACGTCGTCTCTCCCGTCGTCTCGTGCGCCCAGTACGCCCGCGACTCCCCCGTCGTCGGATCCTTCGTTTCATACCTCGTCCACCGCGTCGCCGCCTCTGCCCGTTCAATCGTCGTCATCAACTCTTCCGGTTTCGCGTACGTACTCCGACGCGTCACGACGTCGTAGTAATACGTCCGTCCGTCCGGTGCGAGGTGCGTTTGCCATCGTTCGTTCGCAGCAGATGACGATGCCGTCGCCGCTGCTTTCCCACCACCACCACCACTCGCACCGGCACCGGCGTTTTCCCCGCCTTCGTTCGTCATCCAGTGCGGAAGCGTCGACACCCCGCGTCGTCGTTCTCCCGCGATCGCCGCGTCGTCCGACGACATGGTGCGGCGCGCGCGCGCGTCGGCAACTGACGTGCGTGGCGGGACGGATTGTTTTCAATCACGATTTCATTTCAATTCATTACACGTCTCTCTAAGTACTACATACACACACACACACGGGCACACTAACGACCCTCTACGAACGGACCCCCGTCTCTTCCTCCTCCTCACGCGTCCTCCTCCTCCTCTTCTCCGTCGTCGTCGTCGTCGTCGTCGACAGGGACGGCGGTACCGAACAACGCATTCAACCTCGACATGGCGACGTCTTTATTCGCGATCACCGCGCGTTCGACGCCGTCGCGCGCCGCGAGATCGATCGGCGTCGCGTCCGTCGTCGTCGTGGATGCGTCTCCGGCGCTGACGACGACGGTGACGACTCGCGGGGCGTCTTCGGACGACATGGATTCGGTTCGCGCGCGCCGAGAGCGTCACTCTGAGGCGTGACTGTTGGTTTGTGAGACTGAGATGGAGTCGACCCCGCGCGCGCCACGAGCGTTCGCGCCGACGGCGTTCGCGACGCCGATCGATCCCGACCGAACCGAGACGTCGTCGTCGACTGCGTCGTCTTCGTCGTCGAACACGCGACGGTGCGTGGTCGTCGGACCGCCAGAGAGTGGGAAGACGACCATGTTGATGCGATTTTGCATTCGATTCGTCAAGGAAAACCCCGGTGCGAAGGCGCTGTTCATCGCGAGACGGGACGCGATGGAGCGGGCGAGGATACACGCGACGAGGGTGGAGATGCTGGGGGACGTCGAGGCGGTGGAGGCGATCGGGATGAGGTACGTCGAGTCGGACGAGGACGTGCGGACGCTGGCGTGCTTTCGACACTTGTGGGCAAAGGAGGAACAGCCGAGACTCGTTGTCGTGGATGATTTGGGAAGTATGATGGGGACTTCAAAGGTGGATAGGACGGTGACGAGAGAGATGTCCTACGCGAAGACGTTGGCGGCGTTGCACGAGTGCGCGCGGGATGACGAGACGGGGGAGGAGCGGTTGTTGGTGGTGAGCGAACGGACGGATGAGGCGACGGGCAAGGCGCCGATGCTGTACGTGTATAACAAGTGGTTCGGAGAAGTGTTACAGATTCATAGAGTCCACGGCGAGGGTGGTGGGTCGGAGTGGGATCTCGTGGCGCAGACGGATGGGGCGAGCGTGAGGTACTCGACGAGCCGCGGATGAGATGAGGAGAGGAGTGCGATAGAATACATGTGAACGAACACTTTAGCGATGGATGCGATGTAATGATACCGAATTTGACTAGACGCGGCGATATTGTTGAGAGGGCATCGTAGCTCTCGGATGGGTTAAACGTCACGATGATAAGGAGCGTATCGATTCTACAACAACGAGCTATTAAATTCTATGTACGAGCTAAAAGGAAGGTGACCTTTTCACGCCGTAGCCTCGATGCGCACCGGAGCGCGCTTTGGCTTGCCGTTCTTCCCAGTCTGCTTGTGATAGCTGCTACTCCACGTACCGCCGTCTCTGGCGTAGTAATCCATCGGGTACGGGGTGTTTTCCTCGCCCGGAGCGACGCCGGGGGTTAACCACCACGGGTCGACATTATCGAGGGCGACCTCGGCCTCGTAAGGCGTCAACACGGGACGTTCAAACTCCTCACCCCAGTCGATGGACAAACGCGGACAGGCGATTTGCACGAACGCGTCCAACCCCTTGAGCGCCGCCATCTTTGCTGGATTCATCTCGCTGATGAGCAGCACGACGTACTCGCGGCCTTTGACTCTCATCAAAGACATTAAATGCTCCAAAATAGCCGGATTACCCTGTCGTCCGAGCGTGCCGAGCACGATACCGAACGATTTGGCATTCTTCGCGCGATCAACCATGCCTCGACGAACCGTTCTCATTTCCTTGTGCGCGTATTCCTCCCGCGTCAGCACGCGCTGGTACGGGTCGTACCTGTACGCCGGCACGGTTGGATTGGCAATCATGATCGCTTCCAAGTGGAACCGACCGTCGGCGACGAAAACTATGGCGTCTCTATCCTTTGCATCCGGAATCACGGGTGCCGTGCACCCTAGTACCTCTCCAGGCGACAGAGGCTTGGCCTGAGGGACGACGAGCGACGGGTACTTTTCCGCCAGTCGAGTTCTCGTCTCCTGTATGGCGCTCGCGAATTGAATCGTCCCCGCCAAGATGAGGTTCGAACCGGGCTTAAAGTTATGTTCGACCGACGCACACAGGTGACCGACGTCGAAAGAAATATCGACAAAGACGTAGAGGCACTTCATACGAGTGACGTCGACCGGGACCAAGCACGAGTGTCCGTAGTGAACCAAAAAGTCGCACCCCAACGACTCAGCCGTGTAGTCGTCAACGCAGCAGGCGCCGTAAGTCACATCACCAAGTATCACGACATCCTTCACGCCTGCGAACGTTTGGAATATGTCCGCCAACGTCGTCGCGTACAGCAGAAGACCTTCCGGGAACTGCAACGCCAGCGTCTCCACGTTCGCCTGCTTGAGCCTCCACACCGTCTTCTTCACCTCAAAGTCGTAGTTTTGGGGCAACACTCGCATGGCTGCCGCCAAATCTTCGTCCTTCTCAATCTCATCGGGGATCTATCGGCGCGCGAGAGCGAAGAGGAAGGACGGCGGTCAGTGTCTAAAAAGCATTCTGCGAAAGGGACGGGAGAGCGTTTGGGCGGCGCGGGGCTCGAGGGAGCAACGACGACGCCGAGGGACGAGGCGAACGCACCTGATTGCGGACGAAGCGTCGTACCACCGGTTTCGCCACCGGCTCGTCGACAGCCGTGGACATCGACGGCGTCGAGTCCGTCATGAGTCGAGCTATGAGGGCGAGGCGCGTCTCTAAAAGAATCAATTCATTGAAACGTCAATGTGTGCTAAAATCTATCTCTTGCTCTTCTGAGCTTGTTCTAGTAGCTGTTCTAGGCTTACGGGGACCCATTTACCGGCTATGGATGCCCGGATGCTTTCGCGAGCGGTGTCTACGACGACGTTGACGCCGCCAAACGTGTACACCGTCAAGCCGTCGTGACGGCGTCCCGAAGTATTCGGAACGAACTCGAGCTCGTGGGCGTTCGCGAATTGCTCAATCATATCCTTGAGCGTCATTGTGGATTCATCCATCGGGTGAGCCTTCGGTTTGTCTCGAACGGGGGCGCTGGGTTGCGGCGTTGTGATGCTCGGCATGACAACGCCCTCTCCCGAGGCCGCTTGGTTCATCATGTTCAACGCCACGTTTAATTGCACGCGCATGCGCTCATGAGACAAAAGTTCGTTTGAAAAGACTGATTTCCATCCAGTGTACCACTGGGCCACCTCGTCCAAGTCCACCTTTGGCGTGGTCAACCACTTGTGCAAAGTGGAGTGCCACTTGCGGAAAAAGTGCTGTTCAAGCAGCGTCATGAGGGCGCTCGGGCCGAGCATCTCTTCCCACGCGAGGGCATTCTTGAGCGGCTCGAGGGATTGATTCGATGGATCGATTCGAAGCATCGCCAACGAATCCTCGAGCTTGGGTGTGATACACCTACGCATGAGCGAAGACCAATCCTTCGCTTCGAACACCTTGGCCCAAGGCTTGAGAAGAGTAAGAGCGCTTGAATCGCTCGCTTCCCATTTCGTGAGGGCAATGGTAAACTTTTGACGAATGGTTGGATACAAATCCTTCAAGTTCTTATGCAGTAGAGGTAACCACGGGTGGAACCACGCATGAAGTGACACGCGCTCCTTTGTGGGTTCCCACTCGTTGACTCGGCGCTGAAGCCGAGGGAGAACGAGAGCGTGGGTAATCTCGAGGTACAGCGCCTCGGGCAACGTATCAGACCATCGTTCGAGGAATTCTATGATTTCTGAAGGCTTCGTTGGATCCCACTTGCTCGATATGAATGGCCTGAGTCTCGACAAGATTGGTTCGCGCATGAGGCTGTCAAATGCGTCTTCATCAAATAGTCCCTTGAACTCGTCAGGGATAAAGTCAGGAGCGAGAAGCTGTTTCCAAGGTTTGATCTCCTCCAAACCACGGGTCGGATCTATCGTTGGATCCCAATCCTTGAATGCGGCGCGCACGTACGGCGTAGCGTGCGCCAGAGCCAGGCGGTACAACCTGTGCGAGTAGTACTCCTTCGGAAAGCGCTTGACAATCTCAACCCAGGATTTCGTGAGAGCATCGAACTCGGCGCGGTCGCGGCACTTCTTTGAAAGAGCGTCCACTTCCTCAACGAGCTTGAGAGCGCTTTGCGTGCGCTCTGCGAGCTCGTCGTGAAGGTCTGCCTGCTTGTTTAGTCGAACCTTTTCGCGGCGCAAGATTTCCAGAGTGTCCTTTTCGCTCCTAATCTTTCCGTCAAGCTTTGTGATGTCGCTCTCAGCTAAGTCCACGACGAGCTTGAGATTGTGCTGAAGCTCGGGAAGCAAAGTGCCGTCTTCATCAGTGCTCACCACGCGCGATTTGTGTAGCTGGTTGGCGTCAACCACCTGCGCGTGTGCGCCGCGCATGTCGATGATGCTCAACTTCTTGCGGCTACCTTGCGCACTGCCGCCCGCTTCCCGCGCCTTCTCGTCCTCTTCCGCGAGGAGCTCCTCCGCAGTCTTATACTCTCGCTTTTGTCTGCGTAACTCGTTCCGCTTCTTCCACATCGTCTTTTCCTGAGCGCGTTTTGCTTGATCCCTCACTCGCGTCGCCTCGTCGACAGTCATATCATCATCGCTCTCATCCTCTTCTTCATCGCGCTTGCTCGCCCGCGTGGGATCGTTAACGTTCTCTTTGAAGTTGTTGAATCCCATACCCATGTTCTTCGGTCGAAGTTGCGTCTCGAGCGCGCGCGAGATGCCGCTCGCTCCCTTGCCTAAACCTTCACCCTTTTTGTAACCCATCTTCTCCAATAGTTTCAAACCAATCCCCTTGGTGTGCTTCTCGAAAGACCCGATCTCTTCCGCTTGCCGACTTTTTGCTCCACCCCCACGTCTCGAACTCGTCCCCGCGAACGCGTCCTCGTTATCCTTATTCCTCGCTCGAGCCGCCTTTTCCTCGGCTTTGCGTCGCGCCGCCGTCGCCTTGCGTTCCTCCTCAGCCATCTTCATCCTCTGTGCCGCGCCGGCAACCAATCTAAGCGAACCGATAAAGTCACGCCTCATCGTCAGTCTACATTCCTCACGTCTCGCGCGCACCGCGATCGTCTCTCGTCGTTTCTCACTCGCGTCGTCGTCATTGTCGTCGTCGTTGTCGTCCTTTGTCGTCGCGACGCACCTCTGTCCAAACGTAGAAGGTAAAAGATCCTCATCCTCGTCCGAAAGATCCTCCAGCGTCTCCTCCGTCGCCGTGCGATAATCCGACCCGCCCCCTTCATCCTTCTCCTCCCTTGCCATCGCGTCTTCGCTCGTCATCGTCCCACCGCTCGCGAACCCTCCAAATCCGGCAGTCGTCGTCGTCGTCGCAGCCATCGCGCGCGCGAACCCGAGTCCTCCACCACCGTTCGCGTTTGTCGTCTCCGTCGCCGCCGTGAACCCGAGACCACCGCTGCCACCAGCACCAGCGCTTCGAAACATCACCGGTCCCGTCTCTCGCCCATCGCGACCGCCGTCGTACCCACCGTCGTTTCTCGAGCCTAAACCACCGCGATTCTCACGCGGCATGTCTTCCAAAAACGATCCGTAAATCGCCTCATCCCGTCGTCGTTTTCGCGCGTGCACCCGTCTCGCGTCATCGTCCGAGTCCGTGTCGACGTCCCGGTGTTCGTTCGACGACGACATATCGACGCGCGGCGCGCAGTGCGGCGCATTTGACTCGTGCGCACGCTTTGGACCGACTCGTTCATTCAGTCTGTTGCGGCAGTTGCCGACGCGCGCGGTCCGGTAGACGCTTGGATAGACGTCGCGCGCGAAAAGGAGCACCGCGCACAGGAAGCCCCGTCACCCGTTCAGTCGAACCGAGCTCGGAGGAGACGCGATGACGACGGTAGCGACGACGCTCACGGCTCGAGGCGTGATCGCCCACGCCCAAAGAATCACCACCGCGGATCGTCGACGAGGCGTCCGACGCACGCGTGGAGGGACAACCGTCGTCGCGGCGGTGCGTCCGTACACCGTTCGTAAGGGGGATACTCTCGAGTCCATCGCGAGTAAGCGGTCGATGTCGACGAACGATGTGAAAAAGTACAACAAGTCGCTGTCGAAGGAGGGCGCCGAGCTCTCGCCTGGGATGACGATTCTACTCCCGGCTGAGCGCCTGTCGAAGCGGGACCAAGAGATTATCGATGGGATTAAAGGGATTAACGAACCGAGAGTGTACCCGACCAGAGGCGGGGAGACGATCGAGGACATCATCACGCCGAGGAAGATTTCAAAGGCGGAAGTCGAGCGGTTGAATCCAAGTTTAAAGCTTGGAACCTTAAAACCCGGAACTCGTCTCTTCCTCCCGCCCGGTAAGTATACCGTGCGCGAGAAGGAAATGTTACAAGGGTGTGGGATTCTTCCAGCGGAAACTTTGAACCCGTTGACGGTTTTGGGGACGCCCTTGGCGAGGAACACGCTCGTCGCAGTGGTCGGCATCGGCGCGTACGCCATGTATTTCGCCGCGTGTAGGCGGTACCAAGAGTACGGAACCAAGCTTTGGGGCAATGACAGGCCCGAAATCGCCGATGATTAATCACATCATAATTTCTCCGGCTTCCCATCGCGTCGATCGGATTCAAATCGCGTTGTAAAAGTAAAAACCATTTTCATCCATCACCTGCACGTCGTCCCATCTGGTGTCAAGTTTAGCCGTTACGTATGCGTAAACAGTATGGAGAAAAAAGCGCCGCCGCCGCCGCAGGCTCGAATCAGTCACTCGCGACGCGCGACACACAAAGGCGCGACGACGCGACGCGACCACCGACGATGGCCGCGCTCGATGAGTCCGCCATCAAACTCCGCGAGCTCAACGGCGTCAAGGTGTACGAGGTGTCGTCGTCCAAAGAGGCACCAAACTGGGCGGCGCAAACAAAGTCGAAACGAAAACTTCGGAAAAACCAAGAGTATCAGCGAAGGATCGAACTCGTGCAAGACTTGAACTTCACCGCGAGCTCGTCCAAGTGTAAGGTGACGCCCGATGGACAGTACATGATTGTCTCTGGGCTTCACCCGCCGCAAGTGAAGTGTTACGACCTGAGTCAGTTGAGCATGAAGTGGTGCCGGCACTTGGACGCGGAGATTGTCGATTTTACGACTCTGTCGGATGATTACTCAAAGCTGGCGTTCATCTGCGCCGATCGGTCGATTCGGTTTCACGCGAAATTCGGTAATTATTATCAGACGCGAACGCCGAAACAGGGACGGGACGTAGCGTATTCGGATAACACGGGGGATTTGTGCGTCGTCGGGAGCTCAAACGAGGTTTGGAGGCTGAATTTGGAACAAGGGCGGTTTTTGCAACCTTTAGAGTCCAAATGCGACGAGCTAAACGTGTGTGGGATCTCTCCTACGCATGGTTTGTTTGCCGCTGGGTCGGCGGATGGGGAATTGGAGTGTTTCGATCTGAGAGCGCGTAAGTCGTGCGCGGCGATTCAGTGCACAGAGAGAGACGAAGGCGGTGTCACCTCTCTGCGGTTTGATCCGAACGGTTTGCAGGTTGCCGTCGGTAGCGAGGAGGGTCTCATTAGGTTGTATGATCTTCGAAGCTCGAGGCCGCTTCGCGTGAAGGATCAGATGAACGGCTTTCCGATTATAGACTTGAAGTATCACACTTCTGTGGAGGGAACGAGACGAGTGGTGTCGACGGATAAGAAAATTGTCAAGATTTGGGACGAGAGCACGGGTAAACCGTACACATCCATCGAAACGGGTTACGAAATTAACGATTTGTGTATGTGGGATAAGACTGGATTGATGATGATGACGCAAGACCACACACAAATGAGTGTCTACTTCACCCCGTCTCTGGGCGCGGCGCCTCGTTGGTGCTCGTTCCTCGAAAACTTGACAGAGGAAATGGAGGAGAAGAAGGTTGACACCTTGTACGACGATTACAGATTCGTGACGAGAGAAGAGTTGGAACAGCTCGGTATGACGCACTTGATCGGTTCGAAGATGCTTCGGGCGTACATGCACGGTTTCTTCATGGACAACCGTTTGTATGGCAAGGCAAAGGCTATCGCCGAGCCTTTCTCTTACGACGATTTCAAGAAGAAGAAGATCAAGGAAAAGCTCGATGCCGAACGTCAAAGCAGAATTGCCGTCAAGAAGAAGGCACCCAAGGTCAACGCTGTTCTCGCGGCACGTTTGGGATCCAACGAAGGAGCCGAAGTGGATGGTATCGACGAGGATGGAGACGATGTCGGTACCATTGCGCCGGGCGGTAGCCTGCTCGAAGATGATCGTTTCGCCGCCATGTTCAAAGACGAAGAGTTCGAAATCGATGAAGACGACGAAACCTACAGAATGCTTCACCCGAACGCGAGCAAGCTCAACAAGAGTCAAAAGCAAGAGATGTTGGAGGACCACTTTGAACTCGTGGATGATGACACTGACGATGACGCCGACGTCGAGGCTGAGCCGAATGAGCCGAAGATGTACGCCGCGAAGGATGAATTCCACGCCACCGCCTTTAAAGCGGGTCGCACTACCAAGGTTGATCTCCCTCTGAAGGAGCGAGCGAAGCTTGAAAAGGCGCGCGAGCAGACAAAGCGTCAACGCGTAACCGGCAACCGCGAAGCCTTCTTTGACGCGTCTGCACCGAAGGAAGAGTCGATGAAGCGTCTCGGTAAATCGCGCAAATCGGAAGAATACGGCGATGAAGAAGGTCTCACCGCAGAGGGAGCGTGGAAAGAGCAAGCCAAGGGGCACGCTCGAGGTTCCCGGCGCGGGATGGATGCCGTACTTGGCAAAATGGACAAAATGAACAAGGGCGGACCTCCGAGGCGAAAGGGAAAACGATAACTAGCGAACGAATAGAAATATAATTGTACACTTGCTAAAGACAAATTTTAGTCGGACGGCATCAGCCCTCTCGATCGAGCCAAACGTTCTAGGATGGCAATCTTCCTCTTGAGGTCGTCCGCCGTCTCGGCTGTCGCCGGCGCCGATTGTGAAATCGGCGACTTTTGGACGACTTGCGCGAGAGCATGCGCGGCAGAGTTCGTTGAAGAAGACCCATGATTAGTGTACGTCTGCTCTCTCACATTCACCGAGGCTTGAGAGGCTGGCTTCGGCTTGATGGTCACGTGACCGAAAGCCGCGGCTCGGTCCTTTACGGATGACGGGGAACTCGTGTATTCAATCTCCGCCTGTGCTCGCGCTGGCGAGCTTTGATGAGACGGTTGAGAGGGTGGTTCGTATCGCACTCGCACTGGATGTTGCTGCTGCTGCTGCTGAACCGGCGCTGGTGGCGCTGGCGCTGGCGCTGGCGCTGGCGGAACTCGATACTGCTGAGGTTGCGTTTGATACTCAGGTTGCTGCTGCTGCTGCTGCTGCTGCTGCTGCGGCGGCGGCGGCGGTTGGGTAGGAGCGCTCACCACGTGCGCAGCTGCGGCTTGTTCGTGCGCTGCGATTCGACGCTGCAAATCCTCTAGTTCGGACGCGCGCCGGCGTTCTTCCGCCGATGGACCGACGTCGTCGAGAGGCAACATGGAAATAAACTGGCTCTCCGCCTCGCGTTGGTG
>Ga0255754_10002906_pt1 | contig 12563 bp, 2 predicted proteins | sample 101ome_22_FD_179954 | JGI IMG/M metagenome (GOLD analysis project Ga0255754, IMG submission 179954) | Coastal salt marsh microbial communities from the Groves Creek Marsh, Skidaway Island, Georgia - 101412BT metaG (version 2) | ecosystem: Environmental > Aquatic > Marine > Intertidal zone > Salt... | reverse complement strand
TCATTAAGAGACGTTTTTAAACAGATTAGATATTATTAAAAATCAATACTCACCATTTTGGGCTTTTTTTAATAAAAAAGTTAAAAATTTCCTTTTAAAAATAATTAAAATTTTCAGATAAATCTAATAGATTAAACTTACTATCCATTTTAGGTCTTTTTTAAAGAAATCAATTAATATGCGGATTATTTGATCTAAAAATCTATCTGTGAAGAAAAGTACTAAAAAAAAAAGATCCAACATAAAGAAGGTTTTCATTGAGCCTTTAGAGCAAAGGATCATGCTCGATGGTGCTGGAGCTTCTACATTTCTAGACTTAATAGATGAACGCCAACAGACAGATACAATAAAGAATAACTCAATAGAAATTAAAATATTCAAAGAAATAAAATCAGAAGATGGATCAAAAGAACTTCCTTTCACGAATGTTCCAAGAGATCAATTAAAAAGAAAACAAATCGTATTCATTGATAAGCAAGTTCCAGATTATGAAAAACTAGCAAAATCTTTTAGAAAAAATGTTGAAATTCATTTTATTGAAACAAATGAAGATGGATTTAAAAAAATAGAGCAAACTTTAGAAAACGGAAAAAAATATTCAGCAATACACATCATTGGTCATGGTAGTGCAGGACAAATATTATTTGGAAATGCATTATTAACAAATGAAAATATTGAAAATTATAAATCAACATTAAGTAATATTGGTGAAAGTTTAACTAAAAAAGGGGATATTCTTTTTTATGGTTGTAACATAGCTGCAAACGATAAAGGAGAAGCTTTATTAAAAAAAATATCTAATTTTACCAAAGCAGATATTGCAGCATCAGATGATTTAACGGGTAAAGGTGGAGATTGGGATTTAGAGAAAAAATATGGAATAGTTGAAACAGAAAATGTTCAAGTGGTAGATTATAATGACGATTTATTGCAAACAGGAATATCTAGTATTAATAGTAATACAGTAGAAAAACCTAATGCAACTAACTTTACTGCTAGTGGACAAAAGGCAGGTGGGAAATTTATAGTTACACTTGAGAAAGAAAATATAACTTTTTCTCACAAAATTACGCAAAGTAGCTCAACAAATTTAGCCTTTAGTACTAGGCCTCCTGTTGATAAATTATACACCACAAATACAAGTGGTGGTTATCAAGTCTCTTCTTCTGATCCTGTAAATTCATATCTATTTTTTTTAAATGACAAAACTAGCAAAAGAAAAAGTGGGCAGGCAGGTTCAATAACTTTTGCAAGTGGATATGAAATTGTGGGAGTATTTGCTCAGGGTTTTAAAACAGTTGCTAATACAACTTATTCTAAATCAGGAGCTACATATCAAGCTTTTATGGATACCGAAGTTACTAATCGAGGAAGGGATGTTGAAACATCTTCGAATGGAAATAATTATGCAGGTGTTTTAGATAATGTTACCAGTAAACATAAAAAGGGTAGACTTGGGGACTGGTGGGAAGTTACAAATGGTAATAGAACAATAACATTTGGTGCAACTAATTCACAACCTGGTGATTTTATAAGAGTAATAACCAAAGCACCACCATTAGCCAATAATGCACCAACCACAACTGGTGATAGTGGATCTGTCGATGAAAATTCATATAATGCCTTTCAATACTTAAGTGATCACTCATCTGATGCTGATGGAGATATATTGTATGTTTCATCTTTTGATTATGTAGATGATGATGGCAACACTACTTCATATACTCATTCTGCCAATTCTTTTAAAGGAATTGGAACCAAATATGGCGTTTTAAGAATTGATAATCACAGCACAGATGGAGCTAGGTGGAATTTTTTAGCAGCATATCCACGATCAGCAACAAATTATGATGCAGATATGGCTGCTTGGGTGTCGACTTATTCCAGTCAGGGTGCAACAGAAGCACAGTGGAATAACGTAAATGCATTAGATCCTGGAGAAACAGTTACTGAAACAATAAATTACACAATATCTGATGGAAACGGTGGAGAAGCAACGGGTACAATTACTATAACAGTTACTGGGATAAACGATACCCCTATAGCAGTTGATGATGTTAATTCAGTAAATGAAGGCGCAACCATTTCAACAAGAGGAAATCCAACAAGAGATGGAGTTGTTGCAAATGATACTGATGTAGATGGTGATGACACAGTAAGCACATTTACTGTAAATAAAATTAAGGCGGGTTACGGCGAACATCTTATAAATCGTGCATCACCAGTCATGGATCCAACTACTGTTTTTGGTACTTATGGAACTTTATACATGTATCAGGATGGTTCTTATACTTATTCTGCAAATTCTGAAATCGCAGGTCTTGAAGAGGGAGAAACTGTAAATGATCTTTTTACTTATGCGATTAAAGATAATTCAAATGAATCAGAATTAGGTAATACAGGTAACACCAGTGATTATGTACCTGATGATAAAAATAGTATTGGAACATTAACAATCACTATCAATGGAATAGGCAGTGATAACAACGCGCCAGTTGCAACAGATGACTATGATAGTGTTGCTGAGGATGCTACTATTACAAGAAGCTCAACAGCCTCAGGAACATCCAATTTAATAGTAGACGATACTGATGCAGATGGTGATGATATATCAGTTGTAAATGTAAGAGTTTATACTGCACCAGATCCTTTTTCATCAGCACCTGCTTGGAACTCTGTTTCTGCAGGTAGTGATTACAATACTAACTATAGAGAAATAATTGGAACATACGGAACGTTAAGAGTTGGAGCAGATGGAACTTATACATACGCTGCCGATCAAGATGCAGCAGATCCTTTAGATCCAGAAACCCCGGACTTCGAGTATGATACTTTTGAAATTCAAATATCAGATACTGAAGCAACATCGACTTCAATCTTAAGAATTTATGTTACAGGGGTTAATGATACTCCAGTTGGTGTAGATAATACAGATGCAGTTACTTATGGATCAACTCTAAGTAGATCAAATGGAAGTATTTATGATATCTTAACAAACGATACGGATATTGATGGAGATGATAATAGCTCAAACTTTTCTGTTACAAGCATTACCGCAACAACAGCTAGCGGTAGCGCTCAAACAACTTTTACTGGTAATACAGAAACAGTCACAGGTTCTTATGGAACATTAGTTTTAAATTCAAATGGAAGTTATACTTATACACCTAATGAAACAACTAGTAGAAATTTAGCAAACGGTGCAACAGCTGATGATGTTTTTACTTATACTGTTTCAGATGATAGTGGTGGAACTCATACAACTGCAACATTAACTATAACTGTTACTGGAAAAACTCCTAATCCACAAAATGATACTGCATATGTTGCAGCAGGTGGAAGTCTATCCATAACTAATGGTTCATCAGGAGTTGATCCAGGAGGTGATGGAGTTAATGCAGATGGAGACCATTCTGGAGATGTTTTAGAAAATGATAGCGGAACATCGAACACTGTAACAGCTATTGAGAATTCAGATAGTGAAACTGGAACAATTGGATCTGTTATATCAGGTATTTATGGAGATTTAACAATTAATGAAAATGGTTCTTATACTTATGAAGCTAACAATGCCTCTTCAATTGGAGATACTACTGCAACAGATGTATTTACTTACACCGTAACAGATGGAGCAACAGGAACAACTGCAACTGCTACAATAACAATTACAGTAGAAGGCACAGATGATGCTCCGACTACAACTAATGATACTGGTTATATTTACGAAAATTCAACACTAAGCGTTACAACTGATAGTGAAGGAGCCGGAGAATTTGGTAACGATGATGACAACAACAATGAAAGTGGTGATTTTTCAGGTAATGTAATGACCAACGATGAGGATCCTGAAGGATCTGATATAACAGTTACAGCCATTAGACATAGCGAAGATGCTAGTGCTGATGCAACTTCTATAACAGCAAGCACCACTTATTCAAATGGATCTTCTATTATAGGAGATTATGGTGTTCTAACAATTGGTGCAGATGGAAGTTATACTTATAATGCTAACACTGCAAACTCATTAGATGATGGTGATACTGCAACTGATGTATTTACATATACAGTTTCAGATGGAAGCTTAACTGATACTGGAACATTAACAATTACCATAGAAGGAATTAATGATGCACCAGTTGCTCAAGATGATTTTGGTTTTATAGATGAAAACGCAACCTTAACAGTTGGTGCTACTGCAGATGCAACTACAGATCATATAACTTTTGATACAAACAATTCATCAATTACTGCAACAACAGTTGCTGCAACTGATAGGGAAAGATATCCACAAGATCTATCATTCAATAGCGATGGCACTTATGCTTATATTGGTGGACCAACTGAAGATAAAATATTTGCATATGAACTAGGAACAGCCTACGATATTTCATCTTTAGTAGATGCAAATACTACTAGCGTTGTGTCTAATTTGGATACAGTTAGAGGCGTTACAGTTAAGGGTGATGGTACAAAAGTGTTTTTTACCGGGTTATCTGGTTCTGATAATGTTATTAAACAGTTTTCATTAACAACTGCTAATGATTTATCTACTGCAGATACAGTTGCTTACAATTCATCCACAAATACAGATGGATATAAAGAATATACATTTTCTGATTTTACAACAGGTTATACTCAGCATGGATTAACATTTAGTTCAGATGGAACTAAGTTTTTTGTTCTTGAAACAGACAACAGTACTTCAAATGATTTTCTACATCAATATTCATTATCAACAGCTTGGGATATAAGTACAGCAAACCATGATGGCAAATTAACACTACAAAGCGATGTTTATACTCCATTGGGATTTGGAAGAGACATGTGGAAACCAAGGGGACTTGCTTTTAATGATGATGGAACAAAATTACTTATACAAAACCAAGGTGGCCCAAATTGTTTTATATTTCAGTTAGCTTTTAATTCTGCTTATAACATAAATGATACGGTCACATTAGAAGAAAGAAAATTACTCGTATCTAGTGGTTCTGTTTATGGATTAGCTTTTAATGGTGATGGAACAGAATTAAATATTTTATCTGCTGATGCATCTAATATAAAATATTATAACCTTGATTTAAGTAATACTGCTTATGATATCGGTAAGTATCAAGAAACTGGTACTACAGGCGAGTCTACTGGAAATGTAATTGATACTCAATCAGCTTCTCACTATGATAACGATGTTGATGATGCATCTAGCTTAACAATTTCTGCAATTAGAACTGGAACAGAAGCAGCTGGAACTGGAAACCCAGGTACGGTTGGATCATCTTTAACAGGAACTTACGGAACACTTACTATTCAATCAACTGGTGCTTATACTTATGTTGCAGATCTTGCTGCAACGGAAGCATTAGATGCTGGTGATGTTGCAATAGATTACTTTACTTATACTTTATCTGATGGAACAGCTACTGATACAGCGCAACTTACAATAAAAGTAACAGGGGTAAATGATGCACCATCTGCAGCAAATGATACTGGTTATATTGCTGAAGGCTCAACATTAACCGTTGCAAATGGAGGTGCCGCTGTTTCTGGAACAAGCAATGGAAGCAATAGTGGAGATTTATTAGATAATGATACTGACCTAGATGTAACAGCTGATACATCTGGAAATGTAACGGAGAGTTCAGACGATGCATTAACTGTGACCGTGGGGGGTACTGTTAGCCAAAATGGAGGAACCGATAGTTCTGGTGATGCTGTTGCATCCAATAGTCAAACTGCAACTGTTGGTTCAGCTGTTACTGGTTTATATGGATCTTTAACAATAAATTCAGATGGATCATATTCTTATGTTGCAAATAATGCTGAAGCATTAGATGTAGGAGAAACAGTTACTGATATATTCACATTTCCTGTAACAGACAGCCAAGGATCAGCTACTACAGCAACCTTAACTATCACTGTTATCGGTGTTAATGATCTTCCAACCTCAGCTGATGCAACAGTTTACATAAATGAAAATAATGTTGATACATCTTACAGTACTAGAACTTCTACAAATATAACTAAAACATTTGCATCAAGTGATTTTGCTTTTACAGATACAGATACATCTGACAGTAGTTTAAGCGCAATTAAAATTGTAACCTTACCATCTTCAGGAACATTAACTTTAAGTGGATCTGCTGTTTCAGCTGATGATGAGATTGCTGTGGCTAGTATTTCAAATTTAGTTTATACACCAACAGCTAATTCTGAAAGCGATGATAGCTTTACTTTTAAAGTATCTGACGGCACAGCATTTAGTTCAGCAAGTTATACCATATCAATAAGTAATAATGCTGCTCCAGTTGCAACCGATAGAACGCATTCAACAGCAATAGCACCAAGTGCTACAACAGAAACATTTAATTTATATTCAGCACATGTAGCTGATAGTGATGATGCGGATTCAGTTTTAACAATAACAGGAGTTGCATCAGGTTCAGAAAGCTCAACAATACCTGATGGAAATGTTGGATCAAGTGTCTCAGGTTCTTATGGAACATTAACTCTAAACTCAGATGGAACTTATAGTTATACAGCAAGCGCAACAAACTCTATAGCAGCAGGACAAACAGATACTGATGTATTTAATTATACAGTAAAAGATAATGAGACTAATTCAGGATCAAAAGCTTTAGATGTTGGTCAATTAACTTTTACCGTTTCATCTTCAACAACAGATCCAGTCCCAGTGGATGATACTGGTTATATAAATGAAGACTCAACATTAACCGTTGCAGATGGAGCAACTGGTGAAGATGGTACTGATACAGATGAAGATAATGAAAGTGGAGATAACACTGGCGATGTATTAGAAAATGATACAATTTTTGTGGGTTCAAAATCAGTAACTGCTATTTCACACTCAAATGGAAATTCTGATACTGTTGATGCAAGTTCAACTTACTCTGATAGTGGAGGAGAACCCGGTACAATTTCAGGTACATACGGAACAATAACAATTGGTGCTGATGGAAGTTATCAATATGTTCCAAATAGTATTGCAAATGCTTTAAGCGCAGGTGATTTAGCAACGGATATCTTCACCTACACAATGACAGATGGATCTGAAACAGCCACTGCAACTATTACAATTACCGTTTTAGGTGTTAACGATGCACCTACTATGACATCTGATCTTAAGGTTTATTTAAATGAGAGAAATCATAACCATGATGGTCATGGTGCAAGAACCACAGAAAATAGAACTTATACATTCACAGGTAATGATTTTTCACAATTATTTAATGATGTTGATGGGGATAGTTTAGATAGAATTAGATTACTAACAAATATTGATGAAACAACAGGCGCTGCTCAAAGTGGTGATCTTGTAAATAAAAACCTTGGATCGGGTCATGATGATTATGTAATCCCCACAGGAGTTAATGCAGATGAATATCAAGATATCTTTAGTAATTTAACCTCAGGTGATTTTAGAATGATGTTTGCTCCAGATAACAATGCATATGCGAATACCAGCTTTACTTATAAAGTTAGTGATGGAGCTGATTATAGTAGCGCCACCTATACAGGTTATGTAAATATAAATGCTGCACCTTTAGCAGCTGATGCTGCAATTGGTACAGTTGCAGCAGGAGATGATAGCTCCTCAAATATTATAACTGATAGTGTAACGGATGCGGATGCATCTGAAACTTTAAGAATAACGGGTGTTACAACTGGAGAAGAGAGCACTTCAATACCTGATGGAGGAGTTGGTTCTTCTATAACTGGGACTTATGGAACGTTAGTTTTAAATGAAAATGGAAGTTACACTTATACAGCAAATGCTACAAACGATATTACTTATGGCGGCACTGCTTATGATTATTTTAATTACACAGTAAAAGATAATGAAAGTAGTGATGATCACAACGCTGATTTATCAGGTGATCAAAATGCAGGTTCAGACGCCTTAGATGTTGGTCAAATTAGATTTACAGTTGCAGCACACACCAATGTTGCACCAACATCAGCAGATAACACTGTTTATGTTAATGAAAATAATACAACATTAACTCCAGGTGAAGATCCAGCTACTTTATCTTCAGGTGATAGAACACCATCTGCAAATTTAATTAAAACATTTGCTGCATCTGATTTTGATTTTACAGACTCGAACGTTGGTCAAACGTTAAAATCCATTCAAATTGTTACCCTTCCAACTAGTGGAAGTTTAGCACTTAGTGGATCTGCAGTATCTGCTTCAGATATTATTTTAAATGCAAATATTTCAAATCTTGTTTACACACCAAGCGTTAATTCTGAAAGCAATGATAGTTTTACATTTAAAGTAATCGATAGCGCAGATGAGGCAAGTGCTTCTACTTACACAATGACAATTGTCAATAATGCTGCTCCAGATGTAACAAATATTTCTGCATCTTCAATAGCAGCTGGAGGAACTAGTACAGGAGATGTTCATGATAGTGTTGAAGATAGCGACGATGAGGATTCTGTTTTAGTTGTTACAGGACTAAAAACTGGATCTGAAGCATCTAATTCTACTGCAATTATAACAGATGGAACAGGGGTTGGAGGAACAGGTGTTGCTGGATCATACGGAACGTTAGTTATAGCAGCAGATGGAACTTATACTTATACAGCAAGCGCAACAAATAATATTGCCTATGGTGCAACAGGAACAGATACCTTTACATTTACAACTCGTGATGATGAAACAAATACAGATGCTAATTATGCATATGATGCTGGTCAAATAACCTTTACAGTTGGTTCATCAATTTCATTAGTTGCAGATACAGATACAGTTGATGAAGACGGAACTATTACTGTTTTAGATGGTGCAGATGAAGATGTTCTAGCAGATGATACAGCTGATACTGACGGTCTAGTTGTTACAACAGTTACAAGTAATAATACAAGTAATACAGATGCAGCAGGATCTGCAGTTCTTGGCCAATATGGAACTTTAACTTTAGAAGCAGATGGATCTTATATTTATGACACAAGTAGTGTTGCAGCAACGGATGCATTAACCGCGGGACAACAAGTAACTGATGTATTTACTTATGAAGCAGATGGAGGTGCCACTTCAACATTAACAATAACAGTTACAGGACTTGGTCCTTTAGCAGCAAATGATACAGGCGCTGTTAATGAAGATGCAACTGTTACAGGAACAGGAACAGTTTCAGGAACAGGTGTACTAGGTAATGATGATAATGGAGGAGCTTCTTATGAAAGTGAAGACTCTACATTAAGAGTTACACAAGCAAAACCTGATGGTGGATCTTATACAACAGTTGACAGTGGTAGTTCAGCAAATATATCTGGAACATATGGAACACTAACTCTTTATAGTACAGGTCAATATTCTTACACACCTGACAATTCTACAGCACAAGCTTTAGATGATGGAGCAACTGCAACTGAAACTTTCGTTTATGAAATTAAAGATGACGATGATGTAAATGCTAGTACTGCAAATTTAGTATTTACTATAACTGGTGTGAATGATGATATTGTAGCGGTAGATGATACCGATGAAGTTGATGAAGGATCAAATGTTTTAAGAGGAAACACTTCAGCTTATTCATTGGATTATGATGATACAGATGTTGATACAGCTGATACCTACTCAACACATGAAATAACTGCAATTAGAACTAAAAATGAAGCGGCTGTGGATGGAACGGCTGGTGCCATTGGGACACCTTTAGAAGGAGATTATGGAAGATTAACTGTTTTTGCAGATGGATCATATAACTATCAAGCAAATAACAATATTACGATATCTGGATCTAGAATGGTAAGCGGTCAATCTGTGACAGATGTTTTTACGTATACAGTTGCAGATGGAAATGGTTCAACAGATACAGCAATTTTAACAATTACAATTAATGGTACTGATGAACCACCTATAACGGAAGATGATTATGCAACAGTAAATGTTGAAGATGGCTCTGTAACAGTTAATTCTGGTAGTGGTGTAACTGTTAATGATGCAGATATAGAAGGAGATATAACCGTAACTGGAATTGAAAATAGTTCAGGAACAACTGGTACAATAGGAAGTTCTTTGTCAGGTGAATATGGAAGTTTAGTTTTAAATTCTGATGGAAGCTACACTTATACTGTTGATACAAGCAATACTGAGATTAATAAAATTCCAGAGGGTGAATATTTTATTGAGGAATTTACATACACTATTACTGATGAAGCGGGTCAAACCACAACTGCAACAATTTTTATAAAGATTAATGGAAAAAATGATGCACCAGAAGCAGTAGATGACAGCGATGAATTAGATTTAAATACCATAACATCAGTTACTAGAGATCTTGGGTCTGATTATGTTGTTACATCTGATGATAGCGATATTGATCTAAATGATTATCTTTATATTCAATCATTTAGAACAGGTGAAAGTTCAGGAAGTGGAACTTCAGGAACTTTAAACTCAGCATTATCAGGAACCTATGGTAGTTTAAATTTATCTACTGATGGAACGTATACTTACACATCAAATTCAGGTTTAATTGATACTCTTGATCCAGGACAATCTGTTTACGATTATTTCACTTATACTATTTCAGATAGTCAAGGAGCAACCGCATATGCTCAATTGACAATTAGGTTATATGGACCAGAGGCAGAAACTGAAACTGAACATAGAGATTTAGATAGAAGCTTCACAAATCTGGTAAAAAGGGCATCATTAAAGGAAAAAGATCCATATGAACTACCAAATAAAACGCCTTCACCTTTTTCTAATTTCTACCAAGGTGAATTTACCATTGCCACTTTTAGTGAAAATTTAAAACTAATAGATCTTCGAGCTCAGTTTAAAGACAAAGATGGAAATTACACAACTTTTTCAGACGGATCGCCTGATGATATTTTAGTTTTACAGTTTTCTGTATTTAATGATCCAGGAATTGAACTTGTTCGTTACAAAGGAGAAATGAAAGATGGATCTGCTTTACCAGATTGGATCAAAGTAAATCCAAAATCTGGAGTAGTAGTTACAGAAATTCCACCTGATGTAGATTTATTAGAATTTAAAGTAATTGGTATTGATGAAAAAAATAATGAATATGAAATTGCAGTTATTATTGATGCAGGTGAATTAAGAACAGATAGAGCATTAGCGCAGCAATTTGCAGGTGAAATAGATGCTCAACAAATATCTGTCGACGAAGATGGGGATGTTGAAGTTCAATCCGATGAAGAACAAACTAACAATGAAACAGAAAACAAATCTATAAACGGCAATGAAGCAAAAATTAAATCTAAAAAACAAATTAATGAATTTGTTAAAGGAGAAGTATTTAAACCAAAACCTTATATAAGAGATAATAAATTCATCATTAACTTGCCAGATGAGATTAAAGAAAACTTAGAAAAAGGTATTGCCGTATTAAGAAACGGTGAAAAAGCACCGAAGTGGGTAAAAGTGAATTTAGAAAAAGGAGAAATTAAATTAGATCCTCCTAAAAACTTAAAGAACTTAAATCTTTCAATTATTACTATGGATAAAGAGGGTAATAAAATTTCAAATGAAATAAAATCAAAAATTAGTAAATCATCTGCTGAAAGATTTGCCAAACAGTTAGAAATTAAAAAAGAAACTAGATTTGTTTCTTTAAACGAACAAGTAGCAAATGAAAGATCTAGCTTTGATGATTATGGATCTGATATTTTAAGAAGATTATAAAAGATTTAATTTTTTTTAGATTTAGGATTAAAATCAATTTTACCAGAAAAAGTTTTTCCAACCTTAACATTTGGATTGTTTGTTACAATTGGTTGCTTAAATAAATTACCTTTAGCTTTTCCAGTTTTTGGATCAACTTTAATCTCTATGTTTCTTTTATTTTTTAATATTCCTTTTTCATCTTTTTTTGTCATTTAACTCTCCTTTTTTGGAAATCTTTTTCTATGAACTTCAGCTGCTTTTCTTAAATCATTTTTGAATTTTTCAAAAAATTTAGCAATTGGATTATCTTTTCTTTTCTCTTTTCTTTCTTCTAATAGTTGTTCTTTTTCATATTTTGCAACCATATCTTTTAAGTGTTTTGTGCTTAAATAAGAAAAGTTTTTAGTTTCAATTCTAGCTAATAACCATTCATCATTATAAATATCAGCCATATTTACTTTTGTTTTTGGTTTTGATTTTTTAGCTTTTGCAAGTTGTGCTTCTTTTGCTTTTTTAATTTTTAATTCTTTTGCTAATCTTTTTTCTCTTAAAACTGGATCAATTATTAAAGTAAAATTATCCTCAACAGATGTATTAATGTTTCTTGCAACTACTTTTAATTCAACTTCATCAATAGTTTCATCTCTTTCTTCATTATTTATGACAAAGGTTCTTTGTGATGGTAAAAAAGTAATCCACCTTGGAAGGCTCGAATTATCCTTTAAATACGCCTCTAATTGCGTTCTGCCGTTTCCTTCCATCTTAAAAGTTTTCGCTGAAAATTTATATTTACTAAAATTTTCACTATCTTCTTTTACATATGGTTTTTGTTTATCAATTGGAATTAACACTCTTGCATAATATTTTTTACCACTGTTTTTAAAATTATTTTTAACTTTTG
>Ga0255754_10002876_pt1 | contig 12619 bp, 7 predicted proteins | sample 101ome_22_FD_179954 | JGI IMG/M metagenome (GOLD analysis project Ga0255754, IMG submission 179954) | Coastal salt marsh microbial communities from the Groves Creek Marsh, Skidaway Island, Georgia - 101412BT metaG (version 2) | ecosystem: Environmental > Aquatic > Marine > Intertidal zone > Salt... | reverse complement strand
AAGCGTCGTCGTAAGAAGGAAAAGGAACTGGAAATGGCAGCGAAAGCGAACGAACAGGGGAAGAAGCAAAAGAAAAAAGCGAAAACGGATGAGCCGCTCTCCGCCGAAGACGCAATGGTGAGGCTCAGACAGCTTGCGACGTTTGATTAGATGTAAAAAAGTACTTAGCTCTCATTGTTTTTGTTGTACAAATATCCACAGGTTATTCAATCGTCAGTTCATCAATCCGAGAATGTCGTCTCGCCAATTTCTACTACGCAACACGGCGTCGCTAAAGTTTGATACGAGCCGCCAATCATCGAGCAAAACGAGCGCAATGATTGTCAACCAAAAAAAGGTCCATAACACGACTATCGATACCGTGATGCGAACAGCCGTCGAGCCGAAAACGCGAACGAGCGTCACCGCGGCTTGAAAATTCGACGACTCGACGCGTCCTTCGCCCTTTGTCGACCCACCGCTCGGCGACGGCTTCACCTGAAGCACGGTGTGATGATGATGTTCATGTTTGCCAAAGTCTCCAGGTGTCGCCGGCGCGGTCGACGACTCGCGCTGGCGAAGGGCGCATTCGAGAGAACGCAGTCGATTTTCCACGGCGCTCATTCTCGAATCGTTCTCGTTTGCTTTTTCATCCAAAGTCACCGCGAGCGTTTCAATCATATCCACCGCGCGTTTGGCCAACGCGTGCGTCTTTGCGACGTCCGAATTCACAGCGTGTTTGGCGTTCGATAGACGCGTGGAGAAGGACTCGAGCGCGTTTGCGATTTGTCGCTCAAGGTCGTCAACGCGTCGAGATAATCGCTCGAGCGTTTCGTCGTCGCCGTTTCGATTCTTCTCGTCGCCTTTGTCGTCGTGCGACGTCGACCGGATCGGCATTGATAACGCGACGTCGATCTGTTCGCGAGGACGCGCGGGCAGCGCTTCTCGCATCTTTGCGTGCGTGTCGATTTGTGTCACTGCGGTGCGTTGCCAAATTTAGAAGCCCACGTCATACATCGGCATCATCCGAGCGTCGTCTCGTGCGTCGGAGAGTAACTCACACCGGCAAATACCAACCCCAACGCGGGCGCAGGTGGTGCAACTGCCTTTCGGTCTCGACATGCCGCGATGTCGAGCAAAACGGTGTCGCTTCCGGCGTAATTTGCAGCTTCTCGAACCGCCGTCGATACGAGACATCGAACAAGCTTTCTGAGAAATCGATCCGCGACGAGTTCAATGACAATGACTTCCGTCTCGCTTGGTTGTGCGCAATCATCGTCGCTATTACCATGTACCGATCGTTCAATCGTCGCTCGACTACGTCTGATGCCCGCGTCAACGTCGGCGCCGCAATTGCCGTCAGCAGCGCTCTCCGAAATCGGCAGCGTTGCTTCAAACGCTCTCGCGACGACGAATCGCACGTTGGGGTTCTTTCCCTCGGGCGTCGCCCGCGCAAAGGCAAACATGTCCACGTCGTGACCAACGAGTGGCGCTAAAATCCGATCGATGACGGACGCGTCGAGACTCGCGCGAGGCGTGCGAGCTTCGTTGAAACCTTGCCGCAACGGCAAAATGTAAACATATCTTCGATGAGTCGCTGCAAAAGTGGCGTGAAACGCATCTGGAGCCCATCGAACGTCTGAAACCCGAAGAGCGTTTCCCGCCGGTGACATCTCGTTGATCAATCGCGTGATTTCATCCCCAGTCGTCGGTTTGAGCGTCCAAAACGAGACGCAGCTCGCCGCAGCGCTCACGCCTCGATCGGTCCTCCCGGCGCTAGGCAACGGTCTCTTCTTATCCAACACCGGCTCGAGCGCAGATAAAACCACCGCCGTGACCGACGCCCTTCCTGGCTCCCACGCTGTCCCATCGTAATCTCCATCACACGCCGCGTTCCACGCGAATCCCGCGAAACTCGGTCCGTGATACGCCAAATTCGCTCGCCACGTCCATCGCTTGAGCTTTCTATTCTTCACCTTGCGCTCATCTACACCGTGCGACGGATCCACCCTCGCCGGCGCTAAACCCACGAATGTCTCTCCGTTAGCATTACCACGCGCACGCGGGGTTAATTCGCTCAAACATGCGCGACCGGCGACGACGTCACGCACAAACGCCGCGCACCGACTCCATCCGGCGCCTCTGTCGTCCAAAAACTGGTTCTGCTCCACCGGGTCCCACCGCTTCGCGTTAAAGTCTTCGCCCGCCCGAAACGTCGTCGGCGTCGCCCCGGGACGTTTCAACTCGAGCGTTTGACACGGGTGTCTTCCGCAGTACTCCTCCGCGTCCTCTGCGTCGGCGTCGGACATGTCGCTCAGCGTTCCTCGGCTGACTGCCGACGACGGCGCCGTTGCCGTTCGAGGAGACGCTGGACGATCGCGACGCGCGCGCGCGGCGGAAATGGCAGCGGTGACACTGCGCTGAGTGATGGGCGCGCGCCCGTATCGCATCAACGACGACGACGCCGACGACGCCGACGACGACGACGACGGTAAAGACGTCGTCGCGTTGTGTTGCGAGTGGAAAAAGTGCACTGAAAAAGCGCACCTGATTGACTGACGCGAATGGACACGGACGAAAACGAAAGCGAGGCGACGCGCGAACCGCGAGGAGGGGGAGGGAGCGCGGGGAAAGATGACGCGACGACGAACGCGTCGGCGTCGTCGTCGTCGGACGCGGGTGGGGATGTAGGCGCGCTCGAAGCGCGTGAGTTTTTCGATGCAGACGCGGATGCGAAAGAGTTTGCGAAACTCGTCGCGTCGCTCGGTGGAGACGGACGAACGGACGCGGTGTTGAGCTGCCCGGGGTGTTTTACGACGGTGACGGCCTTATGTCAGCGTCACGAGAGGTATCATGAGCAGTATCGGGCGGTGTTTGCGATGAATGTAGAGGTGGACCAGACGTCGACGTTGAGACCGACGGATGGCGAAGACGCGGGGGAGAGATATAAAGAGGTAAAATGCGAAGGGTGCGGCGTCATCGTGGGTGTGATTGATGAAGATGAGGTGTACCACTTTTTCAACGTTTTTTCGAGCGCGGGATAGGCGGGTCACCGTTTCGGGGCTTCGTTCGTCTTCGAAAGAGTTGACAAATCGCAAAAGTTGACGCCGCATGCGCGAACGAGGCGCTATTTCGGGATTGGCGCCAATAGACTCGTCCGCGCGCAATTCGTGTGAACACGCTCCTCTATAACGGCTCGATGAGGTCGGGAAACACGACTCGAGTCGCGTCTAGGCGCAGTTTTCGGTTGCGCGCTGTGTTCAACGATTGGTTTGAGATTCAAACTTATGTCGTCGCTGGCTTGGTGCTCCTCACCGGATACTTTACATTCATATCCACGTCTGTCTGGCGGAAATGTACGGCTGATTTTAGCGTCGAGTATCGCGACACCGTCGGGCGAGAGGAGGTTGTGCGCTCTTTTCTCAAGTGTACGTTTGCTCGCGAGAAAAACAAAGGGTATCGACCGTGGACGATGGGCGATTTCTCCGTGCTCTTCGTGCGCACGTCGACTCTGGCATATTTCGGAGAGGCGATATTTCATCAGTTGAGCGCTTGGCACGCATCCAAACACAGAAAGTGGAGGACAAAGCTCGGCGTGCACTCTTTTTTCGCTTATTACGCCGTGTACTTTATCATGTTGAGCGCACTAGGATACCATTCGCAATATTCACAGATGATTTGCATGTCATTTTTCGGCGTCTTATTCTTTTGCGGCGCGACTGCGAAAGAGTTCTGGCACACAAAGGGGTTGAGTTGGCTATATACATACGTCATGTTGATGGCAATCATCGGTAAAGCTGTCGTCGAGATTTTTATAATCATCGCGGCGGACCCAAACGTGAGCCCGACGTTGAAGCTGGGCGTGAGATTTATATTGGACCCGCTATTCTGGGAATTCGTTCGAGCCGTAGAACGCCACTACGCTCGTCTCAACCCCTCACCCGGGGCGTGTCTTCACCTCCCATACTTTGTTTCCTTTACCCTTCAACAAGCATTCTTTTCTAGATACATCATGTTTCTCCTCTCTGCAGACGGCGCCGTCAAGAGCATGGCAACGGTTCAGGCGGTTCTTTCGTTGCACGAACTCATGGTGAACTTGGTTCAAAAGGATCGAGACGTGCACCTAGTCAAACTTCTTCTAGGTAAACAGTCCGCAGAAGCAATGCTCGCTTCGCGCAAGCAGCATGACATCGTGGTGCTGAACACAATTGTATCTTCCTTCGCCGAAATTTGTGCGGTTATTGTCATTTCACTCTATTTGTATACTTTCCGTATGGCCAGCGAAGGTAACGAAGGCATCGTTGACCTGCGGGCGTATGCGATTCAGGCGGTCAACCTCATCGCTATCGAAATTCTTTTATCTTTCTTCGTGATATACGTACAACAGAGATTTCACGGCATTCGCCACGCCGAAGTTTTCCCACGAGGAAACTTCTTCAGCAGAGGAAAATTCCGTATTAGTTACAAGTTTGTCGTCTTCATGTGGATCGCGATCATGATGGGCCATAAAGTCACCATATACTTGGTGGGTTCGCAATTTCACAAGTATTTGTGCCCGAGGATCAACGACATCGGCCAAGTATTTTCGTACCAGTGCACCACAGAGGACTTGAAGCTGGCGCCTGGTGGCTTCTACTTGAATGCCGACGCCTTCTTGATACAGATGTACGATTACCCCGTCGCACTAAAGGAAACATAAACTATAGGAGTAGCTTGAAATGCGTTGAGGAATGTAAATTACAATTTGCCTGCGACGCGAGCAGACGTGTCGGCATCTATGTCGTCGTCCGAGTCCACGGTCTCTTCCACGCGTACTTGTTGCGACGTGCTCGGAGACGTCGGGCTTTGCGGTATCGGCTCCTCCGCTAACGGCGGCGCCCTCCTATGGATCGATTCAAGCGTGCGCAAATCGAGGCTTCCACATCGAGAATGCCCTCTTGAATGACGACCCGGACCTTCAGCCAACTTGGACATGTTAGGACCAACATCTGGGAACTGCTTTTCCGCACCCCAGACGTCGGCGAATGAAAGTTTGCGCCTGTGTTTCGGCGCTTTGAGATCTTCAGCTGCAATGCGGTCAATACCCAGGTTCTCGATAACCACTCCCTTCAATGTTCCTTGGCGTCTCGGCGAAGAGAACTCTACGTCCAAGCGCTGACGCGGCTCCGGTCCCTCCTTCTGACTCGCGCCGAGTTCCCGTCTGTTCTTGGCATCTCTGTCTTGCACCTCGTCTGCGAGGGTCGGGTTAAAGTGCCGCACGAACGTCACGCCAATGACATACGGAAGCAAAGCAAGCACGGCGATCGGCCAGAAGCCCAACCAGTACTTGGCTTGGCGCGCAACAATCGGGACGAAAGTTTGGAAACTGTATGTTGAGTAGTAAACCTGCGTTTCGCTCAGCGCAACGTTGAGCAGGAACCAAAGAAGAATCGAACCCCAAATGACGATATGATGGAAAACAGTCCAGTAGTTGCACAACAATCCGATTTGCAAGTTCAAGCAGATGATGACGGCAGAGTACAACGTCGTACCGACTTCCCACAAACCGAAAGGCTTACCGCTCGCCGTGTCAGACTCTCCGGCGTGGATGCCGTAAAACACGGCGACGAAACTCACAACAGCTACGTATACACCGTTGGCAAACCACAGCAAACGTCGCTTCGAAGTAAACTGCGTGTTCAATTGCGTTTCTTTATAGAGCTCAGGGAACTCAAGACAGCTTTGCGGCCTGACATCTTGGTCCAATATGCCGAGAGCCAAGACTGGGAAGTTGGTGAAGAAGATGTTGAATGAAGACATTAGCCAATCGTTGTATACAACTTGACCGCTCGCGTTGGTGTGCATGTTGTAAATGAATATGGTCAAACCGAACGCAATGTTCTTGTAAAAGAAGTACGTCACCATTCTCGCGATACGCTTGTAGTTGTAGCGCCCGTGGAGAAGGAGCAAGCGCTCGAGGAAGCGGAACTGCGCAAATGCGAAATCGGACGCCATTACAGCCTGCATGCCTTCTTGACCGCTGATGCCGACACCAATGTGAGCAGCTTGAATCATCCCGACATCGTTCGCACCATCACCAATCGCCAATGTTATTCTACCAGAGTCTTTCACGAGCGTCGTAACCAACGCCTTCTGAAGTGGGGAGACGCGGCAGCAAATAACGGCGCTACATTGTGTTCCGAGAGCCAAAAAGCTACCAGCGAGGGATTCTTTCAGCGCCATTGTCAGCGAACGCCCGTCAATTACCATGCCGAGTTCTGCGTCAAGTTGCTTTGCAGCAGCAGCCTCGACCAAACCAGCTTCAATTTGTTCCTTGACAGAGGCGAGGGCGAGTCTATCGAACTCCTCCTTGGAGATGATTCCATCATTCTCCTGCTTGACGAGATCATCAACGTTGATGACGCGCAGCTTCATCTGCTGGGTGATGAGCGAGCACGCTTGTCCAATGTTGATCGCCGTATCTTGCTTATCGCCCGTCAAGACCCAAACAGCAATGTTCGCTTTCATAAGTTGCTCGATGGTTCTCGGCACCCCAGCTTGCAGTTTGTCCTCGATTGCGGTCGCCCCGAGGAGGTTCAAGTCGTGTTCAATCAGTTCGGCAACTTCTTCGAGTTTCTCCGTTCGGTTCGTGAGCGACTGACTGGCTTCAACGAACTTCTTGTTCCACGCCTTGTACTCGTTCGTGTCGAGTTCGCGCTCCGCAATGCAAAGCGTACGGAGGCCACACTTCGCCCAGTCATCCATGTGCCCTTGCGTCGACAACTTGTATTCATTGCCACGCTGCGCAAGACGCTGATAAATAACGTTGTCTGCGCCCTTGGTGTAAAGCATGATCTTCCCGTCATCTCTCCTAACGATCACACTCATGCGCTTTCGTGCAGAGGAGAACTCAAGTGTGTTCAAGAGCGTGTATTCAACAGACTTCTTGCCCGGTTTACCGTCTTCGTAGGCCTCCTCGTCGACGATGATCGAGTTAAGAGATCGCTTTTTGAAGAAAAATCCGAAGCGCTTTGCCGCGACGACGAACGCTAATTCATCTGGGCTTTCAGCCTGATAGACAATTTCTTCAGGCGTTGGCTCGCCCTCTGGAATGACAGTTTGGCAGACGGCGAGAACGCGGAAAAAACCTCTCGCAATGCTTGCGTCTGATCGTCTTGACCACGCACCGTCTTCAATGCGTTTATCGCGGAAGTTGAACGAGGGCTCGATAGCCTTACCGTTCTTCGCTGGAGTCGGCTTGCCTTGGCGCTGCAAAATAGCTCTTTCAATCTCAGTGATTCCTTCTCCGTACGCGACGCCAGCAATTGAGCACTTAAAGAACTCCATTGTGTTGCAAGTCAGAGTACCCGTCTTGTCACTGAGAACGGTGTGCACCATACCGAGCTCCTCGTTAAGGTTTGTGGTTCTCGTCAACGCCGGTGTGTCTGTTTCCGCATGGTACATGGCTCTGTCTTGGTTCAAGAACACGTATCCCTGAATCACTTTGACGAACTCGAGCGAAACGTACAAAGAAATCGGAATCAGATACCCGTAGAGCACGTACGACGTGAAAAACGCCACAACACCGACGAGAGCCTTGTTATCCGGGTTGAACGTGACGTCTTGCTTCATAATCTCCATGTACCAGTGCTTTCCGGAGCTCGCTTCGATCCACTTGGAACAGTAGATGGCCGAAGCGGTCCCCATAAGGAACAATGCCGAAAGCATCGTGATCACCACACCGTCCATTTGCTTCTCGACATGCGAACGCTTGGAAGGTGTCGCCGTGGCGTTCATCATGACTTTGGAATCGTGACCGGTGTAGACGGCGACGCCTACGATCCATTCTGTGTTTCGCAAGCTCGAACCTCGAAGAAGCACGTTCGATGGGTTCAGCGAAATCTTCTTCGGTTCCTCGTAGAGAGGCACACCAATGGTCAAATTACCAGAGTAAGTGTACAGGGAGTTGTTCGGATGCTCGCACTCGATCGACGCCCCTCCGCTCGTCAACTTTGCGCACGTCTCTCGGTCGACCTTTGTAATGGCTCCGAGGTCCACCGAGCGCTTCGTCTTGAGGTTCGTTTCCCCGTCCAAGTTTTTCGTCTCCACATAGCACGAGTTCTCCTCGAGAGAGCTCTCCAACATGATGATATCACACGGGAAGAATTGATCTCTAACGACACGAACGACGTTGCCAACCTGAATATCTCTCCACTCGCAGCTCTCAAACGAAGTTCCGTTAAACCTTTCGCTTGGCGACGTGTTTTGCGCGCGATCTTGCACGTGCCGCTTAAAATCTTCGATCGCCTCTTTGATGAGCGACAACCCGATGACCAAGGTCAACGGCGTCCACGTCGTGTACGGCTTGATTGGCGAAACAGTGTCGAACAACGAAATGATCGCCACCGACAAGAAGTACAAGTTTGCCACCCGTCGAAACTGCTCGTATAACCCCTTCGGGAAGAATGACGCGAGGTTATACTTCCCCGTACTGATGGAGTTATCCTTAAACTTTGGCAGCGCCGTCTCGTTCGGCGTTCCGACACCGAGCACCAACTCTCTGTTTGCCGGCTTCGACTTTTTCTTCAACCTCCTCGACAGACTCGACGACTTTCGAACCAGCCCTTTGGCCGGCGCCGGCGTACCCGGCGCCGCGCGCTCGGCGGCATCCATCGCGTCGGTCGCCATCGCTTCGTCGGTCGAATCCCGATTCGCGTTCGCGTTCGCGTTCGCGTTCGCTCCGTCGGTGTTCGTCCGTTTCGTCCAACGTAATTCAACCACGTTCAGCCGTTGCTCACCGGTGATCGGCGCCGGTGCTCGCGTGACGCGTTTTTGGCGTCTTTGGCGTCGAAAACGGCTTCGAACGGTCAGGGAACGCGTTCGCGGCTTGTCCGCACGCTTCGCGACGGCCGTGCGTGTCGCGGTCGACGTGCAGTCGGCGTCGCGCACTGGAGAGCGCTCCTCAGGTTTGAGCTTCACACGAGAGCGGGGTAATCGATGAGTCATGAATCGTGAATGTACATTCAGGAAATTGTGGAACGGGCCGAGCGTCGACACTCGGCGAACGCGAACCTGATGGGCGATCCGTTTGAAGACTTTAAATTTTAAATCACTGCGTGGATGGCGCTAAATAAATCGCATCAGCGAGCGATGGTGTTTCCCTCGGCGTCGAGGACGACCCAGTCGGCGGATTGTGGAGCCTTTTCGGCGGAACCGACGATGGCGTACGCGCGCGGCGCGCCAAAATGCTTCTCGGCGGCGCGAGCGAGATCTGCGGGCGATGCGGCGAGCAAGCCGTCGCGGAAACGCTGACGTTCGTCTTCGGAAATACCACTGAGGAAGCCAGAGTTGCCTCGGGCGCTCGGGGCGAGCGGGGCGTCGAGCTGCTTAAAGGCGCGAAGCTGCGCCTCTTCGAGTTCCTTTTGCGTAATGTTACCCGGCGTCTTGGCCCACTCGATGGATTTGTCAAAGGTGTCGAGCGTTTCCATAGTGTTCGGATCGCGGTAGGAATAAAAGGTGAAGAGACCTCCAACGGGGTCGGAGCTCGCGCCGCCGCCGTAGGCGCCACCCTTCTCGCGAATCTCTCTGTGGAGGTAACCAGCGCTCAGCGCTTGCGCGAGCAGGAACACCGCAGGAGCGTCTGGATGCGTATACGGAAGCGCCGGGATGGAGGCGATGCAGTAGTTGGTCTGCCCCGGAATGGTTACGAACGTGTTTTGTAACTTGGTCTGGAACGCCTTGAGGTTGCTCGCGATCGTTTCGTCGTCGGATGGTCTGGTACCGGATGGCTTCATACCCGTCAAGAATTTGGAGAAGGAGCGCTCCATGGCGCCGAAGCTCTCCTGCTGGCACGCGATGCGGCATCTTTGGACTCGCTCTGGGCGAAGCACAAAAGCGGCAATTTCGGACAAGGCATCTTGCACCTCCTTGACGGAGTCTTGTTTGGATAAGCGAGAGACCAGCGACACGTGCGGGAGACCGCTGGTGGCGTTGGCAAAGGCGCTAGCGCTGCTAATTTGGGCGTTGGAGAGCGACTTTGCGTACTGCATACCCTGAGAGCCGAGAGAGGATCTCAGAGAGGCTGCGCGCCTAGAAACCAATAATTTCATGCGTTCGTCTTCGTCGGTCCACTTGGCTGTTTGTAATTCGGTGAGAATGTCAAACATCGCGTCGATGTTGCGCTCGAGTGCGTGACCGCTAATTGAGAGCGACACCTCTGGTGTCTTCTTGCCATTCTGATCCGTGCGAACGACCGAGCCGACGGAGAAGCCGCCCGTACGAAGCTTGATCTCTTCGGCGAGATCCTTGTACTTGAACTTTTCAGTGCCGAGCTGATCGATAAAGTCAGCAAACAAATCTAAATAAGGTACAAGCCGTTGCGACAAGCCGTTCAAGTCGAAGTGCGCGGTGAAGTACGCCACACCGTTGGTCGGTTGCTCGTCGTACTGAAGCGGGATACCGCCGGCGATGGACATGTTCTTGGAGCCCCAACGCTTGATTTCCTTTGGCACCGCCTCGGAAACGACGAGCGTCGGCAAGACGGACACGTCTTCCTTCTTGTCTTGGTTCTCCTTCAACACCAACGCGTCGGCAATAATCTTCTTCTTTTGGTCCTCGGTGAGCGTCTTTTGAATCTCCTTAAGCTTATGCTTCTCAGCGTCATCGAGCTTCTTATCGTACGCCTCATCGGTGCGAGCGCGCACCGTCAACTTGTGCGGGTTGTCCAAGAACCACTTCTTGATTAGCTTTTGCCAAAACTGCGAATCCGACTCGAGCGCTTGCGTGAGCTTTGCGGCGAGCTCTGGAGTACGGAGCGAGCGCAACGCGTCGCCGTCGTGGACCCAGGTAGAAAACGCACCAAAGCCAGTATACAGACCAAACTGCGTCGTGACCACGGCGGCGTCGAGTTCAACTTGGTGCATAACCGCGTTGACGCGTTCGCGTGGGAAGCCTTCGCGAGCAATGCGTTCGAGCACGTCCATCACCGTTTGTTCCACTTTGCCGAAATCCGCCTCGGCAACATCCTTCACGCCCACGGCGAAGGAGGTTTCGCGACGAGAGCCACCGTATCCCGTACCCGGGGCGAAGGATGTTCCGAGTCCGCTCTCCAAGAGCGCCTCGTAAAAGTAAGACTGCGGACCGCTCGTGAGCAAATCGCTCGCGACGCCGAGAGCGAAATTTTCCAGCGAAACCGGATCCTTGATTTGGTTCACCATGAGCCACGCGAGAGAGATTAGCGATTGCTTATCCTTGTTCGCCACGATGGCGTCTGCCGGCACGGTGACATCGACGGACTTCGGCGCCGTGAAGCGCTTTTCGTCCGCAACGATGAGCCTGCTCACGTCGAGCTTGTTAAATCGGTGGAGCGCCGAGTCTTCGATTTGCTGCAGCGTCTCTTCGAGCGGCAAGTCGCCGTACGTGTAAAACTTGGCGTTCGACGGGTGGTAATGAAGCGCATGGAACGCCTTCAGTTGTTCGTACGTCAAATCTGGAATGTTCACCGGGTCCCCACCGCTGTTCCAGTGATAGGTGGACGTCGGAAACAAGTTTTCACCGAGCGCGCGTCCGTAACGCGCGCTCTGCGAACCCATGGCCCCCTTCATCTCGTTGAAGACAATGCCTTTGTAAATGAGATCGCTCGACGAATCATCCATTTTGGCAAACTCAAACCTGTGACCCTCTTGAGCGAAGTCCATCGCCGCAATCTTTGGGAAAAAAGCGGCGTCGAGATAGACATCTAACAAGTTTTTATAATCCACCCGATTCATCGTAGAAAACGGGTAACACGTGTAATCGCTCGCCGTCATTGCGTTCATAAACGTGCTCAACGAACGCCTCAACATGTTGAAAAACGGATCTCTCACCGGAAACTTCTCGCTCCCGCACAAAACCGTGTGCTCCAGCACGTGCGCGACACCCGTGGAATCTCTCGGCGTCGTTCTAAACGCTACATTAAAGCACGCGTTCGAGTCGTCGGCGCCCACGTGCAGCACCTTGGCGCCCGTCTTTACGTGTTCCAACTCCACCGCCACCACATCGTACGGCATCACCCGCACGCTCGACGTCACCTCAAACGCCCCTTTCGCCAACTTTGTCCCCGGTTTCAACCTCTCCAACGCATCCAGCATCGCCTTGGCGTCTCCAACCGTCCCGGCGCCATCCGCCGGTTTCAACACCGCCGCGTCCGCCGAAGACGCGAAACCGTTCGCGCCCGAAGCCGTCGCCGCCCCGACCGTTCCGGCGATCATGATTTCCCTTCGCGTCGCCCCGCACCCTCGTCGTCGATCCTCCTTCGCTGCCAACGTATTATTTCCTCTTCGGTATCCCCTTCCTCGTCGTCCCCCGATCGTCGACGCGACCACGACTCTGCTTCTTTCCAACGCCCAGCGCATGGAAAATCCAAATCCAATTCCAATCGCGCGCGCGTCTCCGCTCGAACGACGACGCCCTCCGTCCGCCGCCGCCGCCGCCGCCGCCGCACCGGTCGTCTCCGAAACCCTCCGTCCGTCCGTTCGCGGCGGGCGTCGACGGTTCCCCCGCGTCCCCTAGTCCTCGTTCCCCGTCCCGCTCGAGTCGCGCAAAGAAAGACTAGACTGGTTGTGACGTCAGAGTGCGCGCACTCCATCGCACTCGAGTCCCTCATTTTATGAGTCATGAACAG
>Ga0255754_10002862_pt1 | contig 12651 bp, 9 predicted proteins | sample 101ome_22_FD_179954 | JGI IMG/M metagenome (GOLD analysis project Ga0255754, IMG submission 179954) | Coastal salt marsh microbial communities from the Groves Creek Marsh, Skidaway Island, Georgia - 101412BT metaG (version 2) | ecosystem: Environmental > Aquatic > Marine > Intertidal zone > Salt... | reverse complement strand
GTCGTAGAATCCAAGAGCGAGGACGAAGATCCCGCACCCGCGAGTGTAAAGTAGAGCGAAAAGTAAGAATACAAGCAATTTCTAATCGAGTTCCGCCGGCGCGTCTTCTTCCTCTCCACCGTCGTCGTCGTCCCCCACCGCCGCCGCCGCGACGTCGGCACCACCGCTCGTCGTCGTCGTTTTCGCCCTTTTCGCCGCTCTTTTCGCCTTGGCCTTATCCCTCTTCTTTCTATTCTTCGCCGTCTTTTCCTCGCTCGCCTTGACCCGCGTCTCCACCCGCGCTCGGTACTCCTCCATCGTCCTCCTCTCCTCGTCCTCCCGCTCGATCGCGTCCAGCCGCTCGCGCTCCCGCCGACGCGCTTCGCGGTATTTATGAAACTCCCCGCTTCCCGCGCCCGCTTGCGATCCGCTCACGTCCGCGGCGCCGCCGCGTCGGCGCGAATCGACGACGTTGTCTCGAATCGCCCGCAGTTTCACTTCGAGAACATCCGCGTCGCGTTTACGCTTCTCCGCGTCCGTCGACGCCGGCAGCGCGGCGACGAGGGCGAGCTCGGTGGATTGGGATTCCGTCAGCGCCAGCGTCGTCGGCGCGCGCGCGTGGTTCGGCATGCGCGCCGTCGATGTTTCGCGCTCGATTCGAATGTCTTGAGTGCGTCGCACACTGATGAAGACGACGCGCCATCATCATCGTTCGCGTCCATCCGCCCGCAGTGTTCGTCGCTCGCGCCGTCCCGCGACGCCGTCGACGCGCGGTCCGTCGCGATCGATTCGAAATGCCGCCGACGCGACGCTCCGGGTGCGTCTCCGCTCGCGGCGCGCTCGCGCTGAACGCGTTTCAAGTCGTCGCTGGAATCGTTTGGAGCGCAGAGACGCTCGGGTTTTACCTGCTTCTCGCGCCGACGATACGCGACGCCCACGCGAGGTTTCGCACCGGGGCGATCGTGGCGTACAGCGCGTGCGTGGGCGTCGCGGCGTGCGCGTTCGTGGTGTCCGCGGGGACGGATCCGGCGGCGAAAGTGTTACACGATGAGAAGGACGCGAAGAAGGCGGCAAAGTCTCAAACGGCGCCGACGGGGATGTTGTTTTGCCGGTATTGCGAAGGAAACGTCGCGAAAGGGGCGAAACACTGCCGAGATTGCGATAAATGCGTCGATGGGTTCGATCATCACTGCAAGTGGTTGAATAACTGCGTCGGGAGGAGGAATTATAAGAGTTTTTTCGCCCTCGTGTGCGCGGCTTTCGCGCAAGCTTTCGCGCAGTTGACGCTCGCGGGGTATCTCTTGGTGTGGTGCGCGATCGATTTCGATCGAACCGAGGCGTTCGTGCGAGACGAGGCACGGTACGTCGTCTCTAGTGGGATCACCGCCGAGTCTCTCGTCGGTGGGCTCGTGGCGTACATCGCGCTCGGGACGGCGTTGATGTGGGTCGTCGGCGAATTGTTTACGTTTCACGTCGTCTTGTGTTGGAAGCGGATTTCAACGTACGATTACATCGTCGCGGAGCGAGCGATCGCGGCGGATTTGAGACAGGCGGCGATGGAGCGCGGGGAGTCGGGGGACGACGTCGCGGTGCGGACGAATGTGTGCAGACTGTGCCGTTTGCCAGAGGAGTACGAGCCAGAGAAATCGCCGGCGAGCGAGCGGGGGGAGAGAGGAGAAAAGTCAGTCGTTACGTGCGTCGGGTGTCGCGACGACGACGACGAATGTGGCGACGACGACGACGACGAAAAGACAAAGGCCCCGGCGTCGGCGCAGCCGCGACTACAACTCCCGTCGAGGTCTTTCGTCGTCGCCGCCAAGCGCGACGCCGAACCGGAGACGCCGCCGGCGATGCGCAAGGAGGAAGCGCTCGGAAAATTCGACGCCGAATTACAAAAGATGAGCGATGCGCGAGGTCGAACGCGTAAGGAATCGATCAAAGAGCAGCGCCCGGGGTATTAAATTATGATTAGCCAAACACAGCGCTGAGCACGGCGTACGTTGGACGTGTATTTTATGACAACAACAATTCGTAACACCATGAAATAGTACTCCCCGCTCACTCCATCTTGCCCATTTCGGCGGCGGAATCATCGCCGTCGTCGAGCGAAAAGTCGTGAAGCGCGCGCGTCTTCTTGGCGCTATTCATCACGCGCCCGTGCGGCGGTGACTTTGCCGTGGAGTGCATCTCGATGTCCTCCTCTGATATGATTTGGCCCCACCACGCCTCTTCGGAAATGTTATCCGAGGCGAGCTCCGAGTAGGCGTATTGCACCGACGCGTTGGTCGGACGCCATAAAAAGCAAATCACGGCGAGAAGACCAAAGGATAAACACTGCCAAAACGCGTTGAGCATCCAGAGGGATTCCCACTTTTCGTCAATCATCGACGTCGACTTGAACCACACCTCGTACCCGAGCCAACCGAGGGAGAGGACGACGTTGAACGCGAGGGCGTTGGTGAACGCGCGGTAGAGACTCAACTTTTGCGCCTGCTTGCGAAGCGTCAGCTGCGTCAACGTCTTCGAGAGCGAGGTGAATATCCACATCAGGAAGATTGAATCGAAAACGGACACGGGCAAGATTAAAAACAGCTTGGCGCCCGGTTTCAAGTCATCCACGGAACCGACGTGTTCGACGACATCCTTGACCGCCGTGGAAAAGAGGTAGCACACGGCGAGGGACACCACCTTGGCGTTGAGCCCACCGAGCGTGGGTCTGACGACGCCGTAACCCATAGAAACGACGAGCACGAGCGTGCGGCTGAGCGTCGTTCGCAACGAGCCGAGCAAGACGGCGAACACGGTAAAGGTGTACGGCCGATAGCCCGTCGAGTTGAAGTTGGCGTAATCGAAATACCACGCGCACATCTCGCACATCCCGAGCGTCACCACCACCGTGACGCAGTTGTGCAGCTCGAGCACGTGCTTCCAGTGACCGACGTACGACAGCGCCCAGACGAACCCGAGCACCAAGTACGCCACGGCGGCTAAACCGTAAAACCCGAGATTCGGCTGCATCGCGCCCGGGAGATAGCCGTCTGGATTTTTCCAAATAGTCTTTCCGCTCACCCTCACCCCGGCGTGTTCGGGATCACACACGACGAACCAGAGGTAATACATCCCCGTCTCATCCACGCTCACCGCCTGCACGTCGCTTCTCGCCGTCGTATCGTCTCCATCAAACCAAATTTCCGTTCTCCACGGCGTCGTTCTATCGCCGTCGCCGCCTTTAAACTTCTTCCCAAACTTCCCCACCTCCTCGTTCCGTTCCCGCACGATCAACCGGTTCACCTCTGAGCACAACCCGCGCGACGCCATGTCCGCGTCGCAACAAAACTTTAAAACCCCGTCGTCCACGACGCCTAACCGATCGAAATCGTTTCGCTCGAAGAGCGTCGCCTCGATCAAACCATCCGCCCCGCCCGTGGCCCCCGCCGCGTTCGCCGTCGCCTCGTCCCGCGCGAACGTCAGCTCATCCAGCCGCACGTACGCCTTCCCGTCCCTCACCCGCGGGTTCGCCGAGATCCACCCGCCCTTGGTCGTCGTGCGTTCGAGATCGACGCGCGACGCGTACACGCCCTCGCGCCCACCGAGCAGGATCGCCCCGTTGGTCGTCGGGTAAAAGCTCGCCGACGCGTACTCGTGCACCGCCGCCGCGACGACGACGGGGTAGACGCAGAGGATCAGCGCCGTCGTCGTCAGGCGTCGCCGTCGCGACGACGACGACGGCATGATTGGATCGAGTTTCGCTTCGGCGCGCCACACTTTGACGCATTCGTTCGACCGAATGCGACGAACGCCGACGTCGACGTCGATGCCCGTGGACCGGGTTCCACCGCGAGGCGGGACGACGATGACGACGACGATGTCACCGAGCGGGGACTCGACGGCGACGACGCACCCGACGACGAGCGTGGAGAACGAGAGCGCGGATGATGACGAGCGGTACGTGACGTACAAGGAGATACACGACGACGATGAAACCGACGACGAGGAGGACGCACCGGGCGACGACGACGGCGGCGATGACGTTAGGGGTGTTTTAGGAGGTTTCGCGAACGGGTCGACGCGCGGTGGGACGCCCACGGCGGAGTTTCGATTGACGTGTCCGGACAAGACTGGACTCGGCGCGGACATTTGCCGGGTGGTGTTCGAGTTCGGGCTCGTCGTCACGCGCGGGGATTTCACGACGGATGGGGTGTGGGCGCTGGTGTTGTTGACGGTGCGCGCGGGACACGCCGAGAGCGGTGGGGAGGACGGGTTGGTGGGGAGGAGCGGGGAAGGGGAGGAGGCGTCGGATGGGGCGGGCGGTTGGACGGTTTCGTCGTCGGCGGCGGCGGCTTCGTCCTCTTCCTTGGTAGGTAAAGCGGTCGGGTACGCGGTATCGAGCGTGAAGAGGGTGGTGTCCGTGGTTTCCCGTGGACGTTTCGGAGGGCGTTGGTCGAAAACGTCGGCGGCGGAGAGACGACGCGCGCACGCGGGGGCTAGGAATACGAAAATCCGTCGATTCGTCAACGAACCGAGCGCGCACGGTGGAAACATGGCGGCGTCAGCGCTGATGGAAGACATGCCGAGGACGTGTGTGGTAGATTGGGAGCTTCTCAGGCAGCGTTTGGAGTTGCTGTGCCCGCACAAGAGCGCAATCAGTACCATTCCGTCGAGCGATTCTCTTCAACGGTTGGAACAGTTGGACAGCCAACAACATTTGTACATTTTACAAGTCGAGGCGCACGACCGCGTCGGTTTGCTCCACGACGTGACGCTCGCGTTGTGGGAATTGCAGCTCAGCGTGCATCGCGCGCACGTGACGACGTCGCCGAGCGGTAAGGCGGTCGATTTGTTTTACGTCACGGATGATATGCACGAGTTGCCAAATCCGGCGCGCGTGGGAGACATTTCTAGGAAAGTCAAGCCCGTGGCCGCGGCGGTGGGCGCTGGAGACGCCAAGGATGTGAACGTGTTGGTACACCCAGCGCCCTCCTTCGTGACGAGACGCGGTCGAACGAAAACTTTACGCGAATCCATGGGTATGGTGGTCACGGAGGCGCAGCCCCCTGTCTTCAACATGGAGACGACGGTGGAGGTGGATAACCTCATGTCTCCCGCGCACACGGTGTTCCAGATTCGCACCCGGGATCGACAGGGGTTGTTGTACGACTGTTTAAGAGTGTCAAAGGATTTAAAGGTGCCGGTGAGCTACGCAAAGATTGAAATTGTCGACGGAACCACGTGCGAGGTTTCCCTCTTTACCCGCAACATCAAGGATCAAGACCAAACCGACTACCTGTGTTCAAAGTACAAGGATCACGTCGATCAGCCGCTCAAGGTGGAGATGTTGTGCAGCCCGACTAACGGTTTGACGAGCGAACTCCGCGTCGTGGCGCCGATGGACATTTCGGGCCACGCGCGTCCTCGCGTTTTGATCAACGTAACCGAGGCGCTCCAGGATCTCGACGTCATGGTGTTCAAAGCGGACATTTTGATTGATCCGAGCACGGTTGACAACGAGATTCAAGACGAGGTTCACAGGTTTTTACTCACCGATAGATCTGGTGAACCGATATCGCGACCAGAAGATCGTCAGCGCGTGTGCGATCGCGTCCTAGCCGCGTTGTTGCGTTGACGTCGCCGCGTCGAGCGAGGGACAAGACGCGTCTTCGTAAAAACGTTCAAGTCTACGGTACGTGTACAATACATTTCCTACGTCGAGTACCCATTAGTAATAACAAACGGTATACAACAGGCCCATGATCCCTTCGCTCGCCTCAAACTCTCGCATGATCCCATCCGCCTCGCCTTCCCAATCCTCGCTCGCTTCCAACGCTCGGCACAATTTCAACGCCCTCGGCGCCGCCTCGACGCTATCCCTATGACTATCCCTCACATCTAAATTCACCACCAACACCGGCTGTTGCCCCTTTCCACTCTTCTCCCGGTAATCCATCACCACGAGATCGAACACCCGCTCTTCAAAGCACACGACAACGTCAAACTGGTCCCGTTCGCTTCGCGTCTGCCACTTATTCGGCGTCGGCTTCATCTTCGCGTTTCGCGTCAACATTTCAAACATCCCCCGTTCCTCGTATCCCTTCACCACCTCGTCCCCTTGCGACCGTAAATCTTTCGCGATGTCCTCGTACGTGATGGAATCAAACTCGTACACGTTCGGGTCATCCCGCGACGCCCCAGGGAGTTTCACGCGCGTCGCGGCGCCGTAGGATTTCACGTGCAATCCGCTCTCGGCGAGCGTCTTGTGCGCCTCCATGGACCGGTTAAAGTTTGCCGCGCACACCATGGCGTATCGTTTCGACGTGGGCATGGCGGACGGTTCGCTTCGGTTCGCTTCGGTTCGTCTCGGGCGACGGCGAGTGGTGCGCGCGGCGACGTGTGACGATCGATTGATTTTTCGATTGATTTTTCACTGTGGGTTCGGTCAACGTCCTCGTCGTCGTCAGTCTCGCACGCGTCGAAAGGAAACGCGCACGCATCGCGAGATAAACAAAGACAGAGCGCCGGGACCGCAAAGGAAAAGCGCGATCTACCGAACGAACGAACGAACCCGGGGTTCGTGCGCGTGCGAACGGGATCTCTTTGAACGTCGTTGAGATCGATCGTTCACTCGCTCGTCAGTTTACGCTTTAGAAGAGCGCGGCCGGTACCCGACGCGAGGACGGATCGGGCGCGTCGGTGTGAAGATAAAACCGCGCGTCGCAGAGGAGGGCAGAGTTTGGCGAAACGTTTGAGTGTGTCCGCGTCGGTGAGGAGGAGGAAGGAATCTAATCAAAATCAACCATGGACGTCGTGTTTGGATTCGTCGGATACGACTTTTCTCTCGTCGTCGCGGATTGCGCCTCGGTGCAACAGATCATCGTGCAGAAGAGCGATGAAGATAAAATTGCGGAGATTGATAAGTGCAAGGTGATGGCGATGAGCGGACCGAAGGGTGATTGCGTGGCGTTCGGGGAGTACATAAAGGCGAACGTGCGGTTGTATCGGTTGAAGCACGGACACGAGTTGGATACCAAGGCGGTTTCGCACTACGCGAGAAACGAGATGGCGCAAGCTTTGAGGTCTGGGCCGTACCAGGTGAACACGCTCTTGGCGGGGTACGACGAGGGCCAAGGTCCGTCGTTGTACTTTATGGATTACCTCGCTACGGGACACAAGGTGAACTCGGCGGGTCACGGGTACGGGGGTATGTTTTGCTTGTCGTTGTTCGATAAGCATTGGGTGCCGAACATGTCGCGCGCGCAGGCGATGGATTTGGTTGATCTTTGCATTTCTGAAGTTATCGAGCGTCTCGTGACGGCACCGACGGATTACTTGGTAAAGATTGTCGATAAGAATGGTTGCGAAGTGATCAAGTACGACGCCACCGAACGCTTGAAAAAGAAAAAGCAGCAGCCAATGTGAGTGACCTTGCGCGATGAAGGAATAGAAGAGAATCGTCGCTTCGTTAGAATTTCATCATGTTTTAATTCATGAAGATAGTCAGTCGTTTAAACAGCGATCACGTCGACGCGATTGAAAAGGATCCCTCATAACGAGAAGCGTCGCGTCGTCGGTTTCTTCGTTGGAGAACATGAGCATCAACAAAGACTTTTTAACAGCCGTCTATCACGATTGCCTGGATGATTGCGACATGATGACTCGATCCGGACGGATATACCCACCGTGTGCGCTCGCTGACGGTCTCGACGCGCTCTCGACCGCCTTGCTTTCGCCGCACTGCAGCTTTCCAATCGTGCACTGGTTGCTCGAACATGGATGTGACCCGTTCAACGACCAAGCCATCGTCATGCCGGCGCTTTTGATGTGCGCTGACACGAATCCGAGGCGGCGGACGATCGCATCGGCGATCGTTCGATGCGCGAATACGTTTGAAAATAGAAAGAAGCTGCTCAAATGCCTGTCAATGTTTCCGCGCGAAGACGTTTTGAGAGAATTCGTCGCAGGCGACGCGACTGTCGACGTCAAACACAAGACGGAGATACGAAGGATGGTGGCGTACATACAGTGTAAACACGGGATGGATATCGATAACTGGACCCTCGATTGGTTGCCGGATTTACAGAGTTTATGCGTGACGCCATTCCACATTGCCGCTTTCCACGGAAACGCCAAGCCGTTTCTGTCGCCGGTGTGCGAATCAGCCATCAACGCCAGGGATGATTTGAATCGAACCCCTCTCATCTACGCCATACACGGCGGGCAGAGCGCCAATTTTATCGTTGACTTTCTCATCGAGAGACTCGGGGCGTCGGTGGACGACGTTGGCGACGACGGTACGGCGCTCATGGCGGCGCTTCGATTGCGCCGGATGGATTTGGTCAAAGAGCTCGCAAGTCGATCCGACTTGCGACGTGGAGATCGATTAGGGCGAACCGCCATGCACACCGCGTTTGCGTTTCTTCTAGACTGCGAATGCGTCGAGGCGTTGCGCGCTGCGGGTGGGGACGTCACCGCCCCGAGCGAAGAGCATGGCTGGCCACCAATTTTTTACTCGATAGACTCGCTGTCTCGGGAAACGAAAAGACACGCCGAGAAAGCGGACGAGTTAAGTCGTCACTTCGACTTGTTGACGCTTGCAATCAACGCGCACGGCAAGGGTGATCTAATACGGTGTAGGTCTGGCCAGACGCTGTTAATGCACGCGTGCCTGAACGATTTACCATCCGTCGTGGCGCACGTCTTGAAATCGTCCGGCGTCCCGCCGAAGAAACATCTCGCAGCGACGGACGAGTCCGGGCGAACGGCGTATCACTGGGCCTGTCATCGAGCATCGAGAGCCGTGCTTGAGTTTCTCCGAGACGCCGATCTGTTAGGCGAAGACCTTCGAACTCTTCTAGATGAGGACGGACGCGCGGGACACGATCTCTTGATGGACGCCGTCGAAACGCCCGCGAGACATCGCGAATGGCCCGGCGTCATCGCTCCCGCTGACGCGGACGAAATCACAGACTTTGGTTGGCGACGCGCGCGCGTCATCGGGGACATCGGCATCGCACACGCCAAGGCTTTGAGACTCTTTGATTTGGACGTCGAACCCGAAAAAGTCAAACCGCGAACCTGTTCTGGATGTTTTCGACTCACCCTCAACCCGAAACGGTGCTCCCGATGCAAAGAAGCCTGCTACTGCTCCCGCGCGTGTCAAATTGCATCGTGGTCGCTTCACAAAAACGAGTGTTTCAACGCCAGTCCAACCCTCTCGGATGCCTTGGCTGCCACGCCGAAACAACAAACTCAACGCCGTCGCTGAAAACCAAAAGAAAACGTAACAGGAGACAGACACCGCGCACACATCGTCGCTACTACCGTTGTACTACTTATTACACCAAATCAAATCATTTCCAGCCGTCACTTCCCAGCCTTTTCCAACGCCTCGACGCGCGCCGCGAGCGTCGAACACGTCGCCGTGAGCTCTTGATGGCTCTTTTCGATATCCTGTTTGAGAACCCAAAACCCACCCGCGGACGCCGCGGCAAAGCCGACGGCGAAGGAGGACACGCGCGTCGCGAAGAGTGACATGTCGGTTACTTCGTGCGCGGGTCTTCGTTTTCGCGCTCGGTGGCGGCTGGTCGGGAGGTGACGCGCCTGATTCTGGCGAATTCGTTTTTAAAGTTTAAAGAGAGAGACGGTTCGCGCCGCTTTCGCCGAAGCGCGCTCGACTCGGATTTGTTTTACACGACGAACGCTTTCCCCGAGGACAACTCGCGCGCGATTAGTGACGTTGAATCATCGCGTTTTACGCGAATAATGCGCTACTACATGGATTATAAACTATGCGCAACGAATCTCGTAGGACCCGCCGCGTTCGCCCGATCCCGACGTGCACAGATAGCGAATCCATCTGGTGACGTCTGGGTACGGTTGACCGGATTCACCCTTGACTTCTAAGAAACGCACGCGTAAACCAGACGCGGTGAACATGGGCAGTTGGAAAAGAACGTTGATTGGCGGTTGAACCCACGCCTTGTGTTCGCTGAGGGTGCTGGAGAGCGTCACTTCGGCGTCGAGTTGAAACTCTTCGTGACCGGCGACGCGTTTGAGTTTCCATCGTAAACACCCTTCTTCGGGGACGTACTTTGCCTTTCCACCCGTGACGTTGATCACGGCTCGAGCGGTGTGTTTAGGGACCGGAATGCGCACTCTCACCTCGTTCGCGACCGTCTTTTCGCTGTACAGAGACTTGATGTTGACGGTTACGGCGATGCGCGTGCGACCGAGTTCCTTCACCGCCGGCATGAGCTTAAAAGGAAGCGTGACGTTATCCGACACGCGATACCTCGCGAGCTCGAACTCGCCATCCGGCGGCGTGAATTCAATCGTCTTTTCGTGGGTGAACTTGTGCAAACGCACCGATTGATGAAACTGTAAATCGTCGAGCTCGATGAGTTTTCTCGAAGCCGCCGCGCTCGCGTGCGGCTGCTCTCCCTGCGCCATCGACCTCGACTCCACCGCCAATCTATCGTTCAAACCGACGGTTAATATCGGCATACCAGACAACTGCGTCCTCATATAAATCCCCCCTTGCACCGCGGATCGCAACACCGTCCCTTCCGCGCTCATCATCACCGTGACGCTCTCGACAATGTCCAAAAACACTTCATTCTTCTTGTACGTAATCCCGGGTTTCCTCCACTGCACCGCCGAAGTCATCTGTCTCGCCGCCTCGACCGCCATTTGTTGTTCACGCATCGCCGCTCTGTGTTGTTCATCCTTCGTCATCAGCTCTCTCGACTTGTCTCGCTGCGTGATGAACGTTTTCAGCGTCTCCCCGGCGGTAATCTGCGGGTACCCGTTGTCGCAAATCTCATCCAGCAACTCGTACATCAACACAAAGTTGCCCCGAATCGCATTCTCATCGCACGACCCAAAGTACTGCGTCGTCAACCGAACGACGTGACACAAAAACGTAAACCCTATCACCTGATTCATCCCCACCCCGTCCCCGCGCTCTCTCGAAACCCCGACGACGTAGACGTCTCGGTGTCTCTTAAACGCGTACGTCAAGCTCCCCACGCGTCGCACCGGCGCCTCAATCATCGCGTTTTCCGCATCCATTTTCCTTTGCGAGCTCGACGACGCGTTGGCGTACGACCGAGCCGCGCCTCGGGACGTCTTCGGGTTGAGGATTTCCAGTCGAAACGCGTCAAAGACGTGTTTATCGAGGTGGTCTCGGTAGGCGCGGGAGATCAAAACCTCACCGCGTAAATTGACGATGAATATTCCCGAGAGCGCGTAAGACGACGACGGCGACGGCGACGGCGACGACATGACTGCGATGCTTTGTCTCTCACCACCACCGCGCGTCGTCGCGCGTCGACGCGCGTCGGTGTTTGACGTCGCGTTCGATTGAAGATTGATTAATTTTTTAATTTTGGTTCAAGCGCCGCGCGCGTCTTCAGTCGCTAGTCGGTGTCGTTATTAATAATGCCGTCGTCGGTACGAGACGGCGCGCATCTTTCTACGTGTGCGTGGATGAAACAACGAAAGAAACAGAAACGTCCGTTCGTTGGGTGATTTTTCTCGGGTGTGCGCGTGAGCGTTGAATCGGACGCGACGCGCGTCGACGTCTGCGCGTTCGACTGATTTGGCGTCGCGTCGTCACGAATTTCGCAATGGAGCGCTCGCTCGCGGTTCAATGAATGATTTCGTAGCGAGCGCTCCATCGCGCGCTGCCGCGCGGAAAGTGTTCCGAGTGTTCCGAGTGCGCGTCGAGCGCGAGGGATTGGCGCGAGGGATCGGCGAGCGGATGGAAAGTAAAATTTTCCAACCAAACGAAAACCGAAACTCGCGTCCTTTCCTCCTCGCGCTTAACCCCGACCTCAGCACGGTTTGAGATCGTTCATGTTGGCGCTATCCGCTAAACAACCGTGGATCTCTATCCGCGAAATCTCCGTCTTATCCGTCCCACCCGCGTTACTCTCGACGTAAAACGTCAGCGTTCGCACGTTGTCAAACGCCGTCGCGTCCAAGTCGTACGCGCCATCCTCCGACCGACACTCAATCACCTGCGCCGCCGTCTTCTTTCCAATATTTTGAAAACTCAACGCCGTGGGATTGACAAAAATCTTCACCCGCATCGGCGCCGACGTTTCCTCGTTCCCGCGCGTCGATCCGCCTTTAATCACCGCTCGCGTCGGTTTCACGTTGGACGTAAACGGCAGCGTTAAAATCAGCTCCTCGTCGTCATCCGTCACCAGCGTCAGCGTCTCCTGATCCCGCTCCCCGACGCACACCGCGTGTCGCCACATGTCATCGCGCTCCGCGTTCAGGCACTCCACCCCGCGCAGGTCGACGTGCTCGATCAAATCACCCGCCGACATGACTGACGGACGGACGGACGGATTTCTGTTGACTCACCGAGCGAAGAAACCGAACCGTTCGACCGCCGTGCGCCGAACGCCACCGCGTCCGCGCGACGTCGAACGGGACTAAGGAACGCCGCGAACGACCGTCGCTACCGCGCGCGGGGGGAGGGGGATTGAATCCCGCGCACTCGAGACCGAACCGATCCACGCGCGAGCGTCGCGATCTCGACGCTCGACGCTCGAGCGAGCGAGCAAACACACATTTATAACCCTAAACCCTAATCATACCAAATCCCATAGTGTAACCTAATTAACACCGCTATGTGGGGTCACGACGTCCTACCCCCCCCCTCACCAA
>Ga0255754_10002860_pt1 | contig 12654 bp, 7 predicted proteins | sample 101ome_22_FD_179954 | JGI IMG/M metagenome (GOLD analysis project Ga0255754, IMG submission 179954) | Coastal salt marsh microbial communities from the Groves Creek Marsh, Skidaway Island, Georgia - 101412BT metaG (version 2) | ecosystem: Environmental > Aquatic > Marine > Intertidal zone > Salt... | reverse complement strand
GGGCGTCATCGTCGTCGAAGAGTTTGAGAAAGTTTTTAGAAGAACAGACGAACAGTCGTCGACGAGTCGCGAGCGTTGAATTTAACGCCAACAAACGAAACATGGATGCGTGGGATTTTGAAACGTTTTTTGATGTCCCGAGCGTGCTCATCGTTCGACCCATGAGCGCCACGGGCCAGTTTGTGGATGAAGACGAGGCGCTGACGACGCGGTCGGCGTTTACGCTCGCGTTGAGCTCGCTAGGCGTCGTCAGAGGAGGAATGGCGGTCGTCACCCCTCGTGGGTATCACGAACGGGATTTTACCGGTGACGTGTGCGATGACGCTCGCGGAGACGCGGTGTTGGAGACGGAGGTGACGAGTTACACGCGATTTAGCACGAGGGAGGAGACGACGCAGCGCACGTTTGCGGGGTGCGTAAACGCGTTCGCCAAGCTCGTGCGGGAGAACAGAATGAATAGTTCCACCGAGGCTATCGATGCGGAGACGAAAGAGTTGGACGCGTGTCTCGTTTCGGCGCGAATCACACGCGCGCTCGGTTCAAACGTGCGCTCGGGAGATGGTTCGGATGAGGATTCAGACATTGAAGACATGCGAGCGCCGCTGATGCTGACGACCTCTCGAAGGCGAAACGTGCAGGAAGATTTCGCCAATGCTGATTTCGGCATTCGCATAGACGAGTGGGACGACCACACCCCGTGGGCGCAGTGGGTCAGCATGGAAGATCCGTGGCGAACGATCGAGCTCGACGCGCTGTGGGTGAGCGAGCGCCTGGATTCCATTTACTCGTTTGGCGAACTCGATTGCGACGACGCCCCTCGCTGGGTCTTGAGAGGCGAGCTCACGCAAGCGATGCGAGATTGGGGGGCGGACGACGACGAGATGATTTCGAGCGAAACGTCGTCTCTGAGCGAGCTCATTTACGCCATGGTACAAAATCTTGAAATCGTCTCCGCGACGGCGGGTGTGGCGGACGCGTCTGCCATCGTCAACGTCGATTATTGGGACGAGAACGACATGCACGTGCCGCCGGTTCCGAGTGAGAGCATTCTTCGCAGCGTATTGCTTGACATATTTGCAGCGGCGACCGCGTCATCGGGCGAGCAAAGCGCCGGCGGGCACGCGTCGTTCGGGGAACCGAGCAAGTCTGCCCCTGCGCGCACCCTTCTTCCTCGCTTGGCGTTGCACGCGTGTCTCTTTAGAAACGCGCGCGCCATTTCTTACCTGTGGACATCCTTCGTCCGTGAGCTGCGACAGACGTACTGGGAGAGCGGTCGCATGATTCCCGCCGTCGCGTACGATGCGGATCTCGGGGTCGATCACTCGTCGTGCATTCTCAATCAAAAGTTGCAACTCTTGCATTACTGCATGACGATGAAGAATGACAGCGCCGACGAGAATGTTGTCGGGGAGACGACGCGCGAAAACGCCCAGTCCATGCGCGACTGGGATCTCGCAGGAGATGGCTGGGAAGGAGTGGATGACGATTTGCTTCCGTCAGTCCCGCGGGATGTCGATCGACCGGTGAAACGTCTCGAGAGAACGACGAGCGCGAGTAGCACGAAGAGCAAATCGGACGAATACTTGAGCGCAGAGGAGGACATGGAGGTTGACGCGGAGGGTCAAGGCGCGCAGCGTACGCTCAATTTGCGCTTGATTACGTATCCACACAAATTGATGAACGAGCCAATCACGCAGAGCCCGCCGTGTGTGACGGAGGATATGCTCATGGCGCACGAGGCGTCGATGCAAACCTTTGGCGACGACGACGCGGGTCGCGGAGAGCGTCAACGCATGCAGAGCGCTCTCTTGGTTTCGGACATGTCGGCTTTCAAAGCCGCTAATCCAGACGCTGTATTGGGCGATTTTGTCAGATGGCACTCTCCCAAAGACTGGATTCCCTCTGAAGACGCTGACGACGACTCGGCGCCAAAGGGCCGACTCTCGGACCGCATGAGCCAAGAGGGAAACACTTGGTCAAAACTCTGGGAAACCGCACCCAGCGCACCGGTGAGCAAGCAAAAAGCCCTCTTTGATCCAATCGTTGAAGGAGAGAAGGTTTTACATTACCTGGAGACGATTCCAGCGAGTGAATTATTTGCGCAAATTGTCGCTTGCGCGTTTAGCGGCGCATTGGCCCTCTACGCCTCCTCCAAGGCGGTCGATCTCAGCCCTCAAACGACGACGCAGTCGATAGAATCGGCGATTTCGATATGTTCGCAAGTATTCACTCGCCAGGGTACTTCTCCCGTGCGTCTGGATGAATACGACTTCGCCGTGAGCGCGCTTCAATTCGCCGAGCGATCCGTCGCGCGGGCGACGAGTCTGCATCGCCGACTCCCTGATGTCCCGCAGGATTTGCTCGAATCGCTCCTAAGAGAAGCCTTGGTGTGGGAAGAAATTCGTTCTCGCGATGTCGAAGCGGCGGCGCATCACGTGGTCGCCGTACCGTGTCAAACACCAGAACATCGTCAGGCGCTTCGGCCTCGTCTCGTCGACCTCTCGGCGTCGCACGCCCAACGCGCCGAATACGACATCCGAGCCCCGATCGGAAGCTCCATCATACCCAATCACCGTCTCTGCGTTCAAGTGAGTAAAGATTACACCCGACGATCGACGAGAACCTCCGTCAATCCGTGATTCGCGTCGCATCCGTCCTCTTCGTTCGCGCTTCACCGACGCCCGCGGAAGCGCTGACCACTTATGCCTAGGGTTTTAACTAGGTCTTAGCAAAAAAACCATAGACTCGTATGTTAGACTTTAGAAACCAGTATAAAATTGAATTAGTCAGAAGTGATAAAAATGCCGAAACGCCCGTCGTTGGATTGGGTCGATCGCATCCTCATTGACTGTCGACGCATCGCGTTCTCAACTAGGTACGACGCGATCTCCTCCCGATGACGAACGCGCCTCGATGTCACGCGTGACCAGAAAACGCTCGTCACCCGTCGTCGACCGCGCGCGATGCCCCGCGCCGACGCGGAAAGATTCACGGACGGATCGAATCCCACGCCGGCGTCCCTCGTTTCCCTCTGATGCTGACCTTTATGTGTGTGCTCTTTGTTTCGTTTTGTCGACGTCGCGCAGGACGAGATGTTGGCTTCTAAGACGGCTGTGGCGACGCGTGCGACGCTCGCACCGCGCCGAAACGCGAAGAATGCGCGCGCTCGCGCTGTGGTGACGCCGAGAGCGTCCAGTGTGAACATTGCGGACAACGTGACGCAGCTCGTGGGTTGTACCCCGATGGTTTACCTCAACAAGGTGAGCGAAGGATGCGGTGCGGAGATTGCGGCCAAGCTTGAAATTATGGAACCGTGCTGCAGCGTCAAGGATCGCATCGGCTGGAGCATGATCTCCGCCGCGGAGGAGGAAGGGAAGATCTCTCCGGGCAAGACGACGCTCGTCGAGCCGACGAGCGGGAACACGGGTATTGGTTTGGCGTTCATCGCTGCCGCCAAGGGTTACAACCTCACCTTGACGATGCCGGCATCTATGTCTCTCGAACGCCGCATCTTGTTGAAGGCGTTCGGCGCCAACCTGGTGCTCACGGATCCGGCCAAGGGTATGAAGGGGGCGGTGCAAAAGGCTGAGGAGATTGCCGCCAAAACTGCCAACTCGTACGTGCTGCAACAATTCGAGAACCCAGCCAACCCGAAGGTGCACTTCGAGACCACGGGTCCGGAAATCTGGGAAGATACTGCGGGTCAAATTGACATTTTCGTCGCGGGCGTCGGTACTGGAGGTACCATCACCGGTACTGGTCGCTACTTGAAGAGCAAGAACCCGGACGTCAAGATTGTCGCCGTCGAGCCGACCGAATCTCCGGTGCTCTCTGGTGGTGGACCTGGCCCGCACAAGATCCAAGGCATCGGTGCTGGATTCATCCCGGGTATTTTGGACGTTGATATTATCGATGAGATCGTGCAAATTTCGAGCGATGACGCCATCTCCATGGCCAAGAACCTCGCGTTGCAAGAAGGTTTGATGGTTGGTATCTCCTCTGGTGCCGCCGCGGCCGCTGCTATCCAGCTCGCCAAGCGACCAGAAAACGCCGGTAAGCTCATCGGTACCGTTTTCCCGTCCTTCGGTGAGCGTTACCTGTCCTCTGCGCTCTACAGCACCATCCGCGAGGAAGCGGAGTCCATGACTGCCGAGTAATTTTGACGTCCTTGTATTCACGCCCCTATTGGAATAAGCAACAAAAAACGAAAACTTAAACAATCACGATTCGTTACAATAATGCCTACTGTGTTTTTTCTTTTGTTTTACATGCGCACACACGACATTCTCGCGTTGACTGCGATGCGAGCGTCGAAAGCGCGGCAGCGCTGGCGCGTTCCGCCCGAACGCGAAGCGGTGGCAAACGTCGATCTTCGCGCCGATAAGACGCGAAGTTGCGTCCGCTCGGCGTTAACATGTGGAAATCGCGTCGCACGGCGTCGCTGCGACTTTTTATACGCCGAAGATGCGCTCGCAGTGGGTGCAGTGGCAATCTTCTGCGACGTCTTTTCAGCTCGCGGCGGAGCGAGCGCTCGAACGCCGACCGCACTGGCGATCGATACCGCGGCGGCACTCGCTAAAAGCCCCACAGAAAATACCACGCGATCAATGTTCGCAATGTATGGCGCGATGAGTGCGAAACAGCAGATCATCAAGATGGATGTCGCCTGCGAACTCATCACGATGGCGGCGGCGAGTTGTCCATCGTTTTCGTGCTCCGCTGAATACTGCATCACGATGGATGGAACAGGCATGATACACAACGCGGCAATCACACCACGCGCCAACGCAAAGCTTTGCGGGATAAATATCGTGCATACCGCCGCCGAAAGCAAACCTAATCCGTACTTGACGCCTATGAATCTAGCCACGGATTGCACCTGCAACCGATCCATCGCCGGCTTGAAGAGCACGCCGAGGGTGAGCAACACGATTGGGTTATTCGCGTTCGCCAATGGCACGACGAGCTGTGCAGCCGTCTGCGGGAGCGCCGTACTGGTGAAATTCATCAAACTCGCCAGAGTCACGGCGATGACAGGAGGGAACTTTGCCACCTTCCAGAACAAATCCTTCATAGTCAAACTGCTCGATTCTGCTGCTTTACGCGCCGCCGTCACCGCCGCATTCGCGGCGGCAATCGTTCCCTCGCAATCCTTCACCGTCGTCGCCTCGACGAATTCGTTATCCTCCCAGAGACCAGCCTTTACCGCGCCCGTACGAAGGACGCGGATCCCCGTCCCCTCAAATCTGCCTCGCTTGAACTCGCCGGCGTACGTCCCACCCTTGGCCCACGTGTACACACCGAGGCCATGCTTCACGTTGTTTTGCCACTGTCCTTCGTACGTCGAACCGCTGGGGTACTTGTACACCCCGTGTCCGTGTTTCTTTTTATCCAACCACTCCCCGTCGTAAATCCCGCCGTCATCGTGAATCGCGCGAGACGCGTCGCCGTTTTTCTGTTCCGCGGCAAAGATAGCCTTCGCCGCGCCGAACACCACCACCGCGTTCGGCGCGTCCCACATCGCGCACAGCGCCAACCCTGGAACGCCCCAAATCGCTTCCACGAACGGGTACGCGAACATGCCCAGGTTCACCCCGGTGGCGCTTCCCACGTTTAACCCTCTCGCTCGCGCCGGAAACTTGCGATACGCCAAGTACGCCCCAAACGAACACGCCAGGCCGACGGCGAGCGAGCACACCGGAACGATCGCGCTCACGGACGACACCGTGGACGCGAGCGCACCACCACCACCGGCGTTCGCTCCGACGGACGTCGCGCGCGTCATGACGTACAGTAACAGCGCCGGGAGAGTCACGTGTGTGGCAAACCTGAAGACGGTTCGTCCATCTTCAACCGTGAGCACCTTGGCGCTTCGTAAAGCGTACCCGAGGGCGATAAAGGCGGCGTTTAGACCGACGCGGGCGAGGATGAGAGAACCATCCGCGCTGGACATGGCGCGCGATCGATCGACCGGTGGAGCGGGTGCGGTAGAGTCGTCGAGTGAGGAGGTTTGGTTTTTGGTCTCTATCCTCGTTACGTCTGCTATCTCTAAAGGTTCTCCTGTATGTTATCGAGTCTGCTGCGTGAACTCGACGCGCTGCTTGCGTCGCGGACGAATCGCCGACGGATGTGCGGCCAAACTAGGCGGACGACGTAAATACCGACGACGACGCTAAATCCTACGACCCATCCAATCCACCACTTGTCGTCGAGGAGGACGACGGAGACGGATACGATGAGTTGAACGACTTGCATCGGCGCTCCAAACTTTAAAAAGTTTGCAAAGACGTACCCGCCCGGGCCGTACACCATGAGATTGGTTTGATAACCGAATGGCGACATGAAGGAAGCGGACGCCGCGAGCATGAGCAAAAAACTCATTTGAGAGTTTTCAATCCCTTGCTTGTCCGCCGCGCCCGCGGCTATGGGGAACATGAGCGCCGCCGCCGCGTTGTTGCCAACTATGTTACATAAAATAACGGTGGCGACGTACACAGCGACCAAGATACCCGCTTTTCCGGTACCTATGGCGTTGCCGCCGTCGACGAGCGTCGACGCGATCGCCGCTGCCACTCCGCTCTGCTCCATCGCCGCGGAAATACCAAACGCCGCCGCAATCGTGACTATGACTTCCCATTTCACAGCGGCACGAGCGGCTTCTTGAGTGAGACATCCAGTCGCCATCATGATGCCAGACGCCAAGAGCGCGGCGACAAAAAGATCGAGAGCTCCCGCGACAAAGACGGCAATCATAACCACCGCGGTGCCGACAGACGGGATGAGTTTGTCAAACTGCGGCGGAGCCGAGTCTTCAATCTCTGAAATGAGCGCAAACGCGGGATCTGCCTTGTGATCCAACAGGAAACTCGTGGACGTGTCAAGAAGGAGAACATCACCGGCTTCGAGAACAATGTCCCCGATTCGAGCTTGGATGCGTCCACCACTGCGTTGCACCGCGATGATGACGGCGTCGTAGCGTGTTCTGAAATGCGTGTCGCGGACACATGTTCCTACGAGTTTGCTTTGTTGAGAAATCACAGCTTGAACCAAACGTCTGTCGCTCATCCTGACGTGATTCAACTTGTCGATCTGGTCGTCTTGGGAAACTAAACCGGGGATTCTGCGAAGCGTTTGCATGCCTTGCATGTCTCCCGCAAACCACATGATGTCTTCACCGTTCAAGATGGTATCGGGTTCAGGAACCCGCATTTCACCCTCGGCGCTCGATTGAATGGCGGTACAGAATAATCCCGGCACGTTCGCCAAGTCTACTTTACTGATAGTCTTTCCATCGAGCGCGCCACCACTCACGACGCGCATTGGAATTGCAAACTCGTTGTAGTTGAGTTCAGTCTGCTGTCCGGAAATCAGAACCTCCAAATCACTTCCGGCAGTGAAGACTTGCATTTCACCTTCATCCGCGGATAAGGTGCGTTTGGATGCAGATCTCGGCAAACCACGTTTCGATCTGTCCTCAGCCACCGCCTCGCGTTCACGCTTTTGCAGCAACAGCGGGCTCTCGGGCGAGACGTGCAACATGAGAATATCATTCGCTTGGAACACAGTCTTGCCCAAGTGTCCCATTCGTACCCCATCGGATGCCCCAGCTTTATCTGAGCTCTGCACAGCCATGATCGAAGCCTTAAATTTGTGTCTGAATTTGCACTCTGAAGGCGTCGTTCCCACGAGCGGCGAGTTTTCCATGATTCTCGCTCGGATAACCTCCACCGCACCGCGTGAGGATTCCTTGTCGCTTAAAAAATCGTGTCGTCCGGCGTCTTTGGCTTTATCTCCGTGCCTAAAGTTGAAGTCTAAGCTCGCCCGTCCTCTTCTCGTAGGGTTCATAGCTCCCTTAGCCATGGCTGGGGACTCGTGCGCTTTGTGCGACTCACTTTCGCCGTCGCGAGCCAACATGAACGAACGGAGCACGTGTTCATACTTGTGCATGTCGACGGTACCAGCTCGAAGTCCGTCTCCATGCGCGCGATGGAGCAAACCCAATCCCTGCACGTCGCTGTCGTCTCGCGACGAGTGCTTGTCATCATCCGCATTCGCCTTTACTCTCGGAGGAAACGTCGTCGTGCTTCCAATCATGTCGCCCGAGCCGTCCACTGGATGATGCACCCCCGCTCGCTGCGAATCCATCGATCGCCTCTTCTCTTCCATGAGCATCTTCTCCTCTACGTCGTGCGTGAGCGGCACGAGCCCGTGTTTCTCACAAACCTCCCCGATGCGCTCCACCAAACCAGTGAAAATGAGCACGTCGCCCACCTCGAGAATAAACTCGGGGCGCACCGCTCTCATCAGACTGTCGCCGCGTTGCACGCTGACGAGATATAAACCATTCAGACCGCGTAGAATCGCCACCTCGGCGTCGACCACGGGCGATCCCCGCGGGACGACTGCACCGACGGTGAGATTATCGAGATCAGAATCGCCCGAATCATCGTCATCGCTCGCACCTCCTGGAAGTAAAAACGGCGCCGCGATCAACATGTACGCCAAACCGCTGAGCAACACGGGAACGCCGTACTTGGAGAGCTCAAACAACCCAATCTCCGTCTCGTCCGGGTATCTCTCGCGCCGCATCCCGTCCACGACGAGATTTGTCGACGTACCGATGAGCGTGCACGTCCCCCCTAAAATCGACGCGAACGACAGCGGAATGAAGAGCTGCGCGGGCGCAATCTTGCACTTTCTACACCACTTTTGCACGATTGGAATCATAATCGCCACCACCGGAGTGTTATTCAAAAACGCGCTCACCGTCGCGATGGGTACCATCAACCTCAACTGCGCGTCCGCCGGGCTCTTCGGCGTTCCCAACGCCTTGCCCATGTAATAATCCAGAGCTCCGGTGTTCGATATCCCCGCCGCGACGACGAACAAGCACGCAACCGTGAGCAAGCCTTTATTACTAAATCCCTTCAACCCTTCGGGGACATCCACGATCCCCGCCGCGAGCACCATGGCCAACGCCCCGAGCATCAACACGTCCGGTCCGGCGACGTTTCGCAACAGCGCGACGAACATGACGAAGACGACCGAGACGCAGTACACGCCCTCCCATAGTTCAGCCATGGCTGCGTGTTTGACGAATGGTTTATCACGACGTCGCCTTTACGCCCTCTTCCGTTCCGTTCCGCCGCGAGCGAGCGAGCGAGCGAGCGAACGAACGACGCGCGGATGCGATGCGCGGACGCGTGCCGACGACCCGGGCCGGGACGTGCGGCGCGTCGACGCCACCGCGCGCGAAAGTGCGGTGATTCTGTCGCACGTCGCGAGACGAGTGAGGACGAAACCTCGACAACGAACACCGGATGCCTCACACGCCGACGCGCGCGACGCCCGGCTCGAACCGCACGGTCGGTGTCGGTGAGCGTCGTTCGACGCCGAGACGAAAACTCTTCGGTCGACCGCGAAACCGATCGGGGACGACGAGGACGCGGGTGAAAAGTAAATTCGATTCGATTCGATCGGCGGCGGTGCGACTGGGACTCGTTCGATTCGCGATCCGACTTTAGTGACGAAGCGAAGACGCGATGGGCGGCGGACGAGCGGGAGACGATCTGGTGAAATCGTACGACGATGACGAGAAGATTTCGTTTGAAACGTCCAAGGGGGTTAAATCGTGCTCGACGTTTGACGCGATGGGGATTCGAGAGGATTTGTTGCGAGGCTTGTACTCGTACGGGTTCGAGAAACCGAGCGCTATTCAGCAAAGAGCGATCGTTCCGATAATCTCCGGACGGGATGTCATCGCGCAGGCGCAGAGCGGTACGGGTAAGACGTCGATGATTTCGTTGGCGTTGTGTCAGATGCTGGATACGACGTCGAGAGAGGTTCAAGGGTTGGTTTTGTCGCCGACGCGAGAGTTGGCGGTGCAAACGGAGAAGACGGCGTTGGCGCTCGGAAACTTTATGAATGTGCAAGTGCACGCGTGCATCGGTGGTAGATCTATTGGAGAAGACATTCGTAAGTTGGACTACGGGTGTCACATCGTGAGCGGCACGCCCGGTCGCGTTTTCGATATGATTAAGAGACGCAACTTGCGCACTCGCGGAATTAAGATTTTAGTCCTCGACGAGGCGGACGAAATGTTGAACAAGGGTTTCAAGGAGCAAATCTACGACGTGTACAGATATCTTCCGCCGGAGACGCAAGTCGTGTTGGTGAGCGCGACTCTTCCGAACGAAGTGCTCGAGATGACGAGCAAGTTTATGACGGATCCGATTCGCATTTTGGTCAAGCGCGACGAATTGACGTTGGAGGGAATCAAGCAGTTCTTCGTCGCGGTGGAGCGAGAAGAGTGGAAGTTTGACACGCTCTGTGATTTGTACGACACATTGACCATCACGCAAGCTGTCATCTTCTGCAACACGAAGAAGAAGGTTGATTGGTTGACAGAAAAGATGCGCCAGAACAACTTTACGGTGTCCGCCATGCACGGCGACATGCCGCAAAAGGAGCGCGAAGAAATCATGAACGAGTTTAGAGGTGGAACTACTCGGGTGCTTATCACGACGGACGTTTGGGCTCGCGGTATCGACGTCCAACAAGTCTCTCTAGTCATTAACTACGATTTGCCCGGCAATCGTGAAAACTACATTCATAGAATAGGTCGTTCTGGTCGCTACGGTCGCAAGGGTGTGGCCATTAACTTTGTCAAGGCTGACGACGTTCGCGCTTTGCGCGACATCGAACAATACTACTCGACTCAGATTGACGAGATGCCCATGAACGTTGCTGATTTGATTTAATAAGAACTGCGTCCTTCCCGTGTAAAATGTCCACACTCACTCGCTCGCATAACGTGTCCCTCGACGCGTCGCTCAATCATGTCATTCGTGAACAGACGCCGAACGAGGACATACTTCGACGAAGCGTCGGGCGTCGATGTCACCGCATATCCGGGTTTCGTTCGGAAGCCACTAGCGATTTTCGGCGAGGATGGTTTGCTCCAAGAAGGTCCATCGAAATACTTTTCTCGCTCCACCCTCGTCCATCGGCTCTACCAAGGACGAAAACCAACCTTTAGCCTAGAGTTGACGCCAGCGCAAATTCACGATGACATGGCATCCATCACCGAAGCTTTCACGGCGAGCGAAGACTCTCCCAGTCACCTGCGCGCTGAGCATCCGATATCGTCGGCGAGCGAGCCAAGAGCGCTTGCGTCAACATCATCCGAAGACACAACCGGGAAAGAAGCGCGACTGAAACAACGAAACATTAACGAAAAGAAACGTGCGCGTGAAGACGCGCATCCCGTGGATGTACGAGAAGCGTTGAAGGATACCAACCTCCAGCGTAATTTTTTTCTCTAAATACGCGCGTCGTTCAATTACAATTTGTCTCACAACTCTTCAGCCACTCTATCCGCGAGCGCGTCAGCGTCTTTCTCGTCGTCTGAAGAACTCGACTCTTCCTCCTCGTCCTCTTTGCGAAAGTTGTTTCCCGATCGTTCTATGCTAAATTTTGTGTGGTTGAAATTGCGCGTCAGCGGCGGTAAATCTCCGTCGCTGTCGTCGTCATCCTCGTCGTCGTCGCTCTCGCTGTCGCTCTCGCTCTCACTCGGTGGCATCATGTCTCTCCTCCCTCGCGACGGTCCCGCGTCCGGGCCGCCGAGCGTGAGCCACCTGTTTTGAGTCTCAATCACCTCTTCGCTCGTCGTGCACTTCATGTACGACTCCAAGAGCTCTCTGTTCAAAGAGATGAATCCGTGCCCCCACTTAAACTTATTCATCAGCGCCTCCGCGGCGTCGGGATACCCGGCAATGTACAACCCGCCCGCGAGCGCCTCGGCGCACGTCAGCTTGCACGGCTTGCCGTAATTCACCGGATTAGCCGCCACGAGCCACGGCAACAACCTCGGCGCGGCGCTGTGCAACTTCCCAAACGGTACGTCATCCAACCGATTCCACGAGCAATCCACGACGGCTAATCCGTTCGCGTTCAACACATCGTAATCCTTGGGCGAGATGGTCTCCGTCGCGTTCGGCGTGAGCGCCACGCCCGCCCACCGCTGCTGCACTCGAAGCTCCCGCAGACACCCCAGCCGCGCCAGCTTTCTCCCGCTGCACCTCTTCGGATCGCACTGCGCCAAGTCCCACATCGCCAGCGGCACCGGAAACCGCGTCGGCGCCGTCCCGTTCGCCCCCTCCTCGTCCTCGTCCTCCTCCCCCGCGTGTCTTCGCCCGCACGCGTCGCTCGTGCACGAACAAAACGAACCGCCGCCTCCTCGAGCCCAGTCCGGGAGCACCGAGCGTCCACCACCGCCGCCCCCGCGTCCACGGCCACCCTTACCGCCCCCGCGTCCGCCTCGTCCTCGCGCCATGCTTCCACGAGCGCTCCCGACGCGCGCGCGCGCTCACCCTTCCCGTCGTCGTCGACGTCGTCGTCGTCGACTGACGCGCGGGACGGATGATGATGGATGACGGACGCGCCCACGCCGGGTTCGCGGACGTCACAATCACATATAAACAACCCAAAAAACACCATCAAACACACAAACACACATACCCACAAAATCAAAAAAGTGCACACACACCAGCCCGAACGTTCTCGAATACATACACGCCTCTCGTACTTTACGCACTCACACATCTAATAAAAGCAAAGACGAAAGACCCTGAACGCCGGTCCGGTCCGGTCCGG
>Ga0255754_10002834_pt1 | contig 12737 bp, 8 predicted proteins | sample 101ome_22_FD_179954 | JGI IMG/M metagenome (GOLD analysis project Ga0255754, IMG submission 179954) | Coastal salt marsh microbial communities from the Groves Creek Marsh, Skidaway Island, Georgia - 101412BT metaG (version 2) | ecosystem: Environmental > Aquatic > Marine > Intertidal zone > Salt... | reverse complement strand
CCACCACGCAGAAAAAAAAAAAGAAAACGCGAAACCCGAACGAATATAAAAAATTGCGACGACGCGACGACGACGATGCGAACGTTCTTCGCGCCCGCGCGTCGCCTCGTTCTATCGAGAGAGATATGTATTCTATGCACGTACACGAAACGATGCCATTTTCAAAGATATCTTTTGTTTATGTTGTTAATGATGTTGTGTTGGTGTGTCACACTAGGATGTGAGTTACAAAACTGACGATTCGAAGGTCTCGCTTTCTTATTTTTTTTTTTTGTGTGAGAGAGTTGTGGACCTTTTTGCACCTTCTCGTGGGGAAAAGCAGAAAAATTCTTCTCTGTGAGCAGACTCTCTTCGGAACTCTGGAGGCACGGCTCGTCGCGTCTCGTCTTCGGCCCTTTCGCTCTTCTTTTTCTACGGCACGAGAGAGAGAGATACCTTTTTTTGGTGCAACGCGTCCCTCTCCCTCACTTTGTTTTTTAAAACGTACACAAAGCGCCCAACACGCAAACACACACCTCTTAAGCTTCGTGTAACTGCGCGTGCGTGCGACAAAAGCCGCGCGTTTTTTTTTTGCACTCATGTCCTCTGTCTCCTCCTCCTTTTCCTCCTCGTGCGTTGGGAGAGTTTGGACGAGCGCGTGCGCGTCGACTTCTTCGTGTTCTTCGTCTTCGAGGAATCCTCCTCGACGGAAAGTCAAAAATGTACCTTTTTTCTTCGCTCGAGGAAAGAAGAACGATAGAAGTAGAAAGAATGCGAAGAGCAAATGCGGAAGTAATGGTGGTGTTGGGAGTAGCGCGCCGCGCGTTGTTTTGGTGCGGGCGGTCGTTCCGAACAACGAAGAGCAACAGCAGCAGCAGCAGCAACGGACGAATGCGAAGAGTGCGTTCGACGAATTCGTGGCAGAGATCAGCTCGAAAACGGTCCCGGCGCGAGGGAAAAACAATAATAATAATAGCAGCAGCACGGCGGTTACGAGTAAAAAATCCGCGTTTGAACTCGCGGGCGGGTTCTTGTACGTGCGGAATTTCTTCGAGAAGGAAGATTTTGAGAAGATTGAACGCGCGTGCGATGCGTTGAGGAAACATTTGAAGGAGGAGAAGCGGGTGTGCGCAAACTCTCGTTTAGGCGTGATGGTTCCGGAGGAGGACGTGGTGCACCAGATGTGCTGCTCGGAATACGCGGCGGAGAAATTGAGAGAGTTGGTTTTGTCGGAAGAAGAAAAGCGGGACGCGACGAAACGATACGCGTTGAAACCGTCGGACGTGCCGGTGGAGTATCGGATATATCCGTTTGGCGGGAGCATGGATTGGCATCGGGACGTGGCGCTGTACACCGAGCCGCAGTTTGAAATTGTGTGCACGATCCATAACAGCTCCGATTCGAGAACGGAATGGAAAGATATGGACACAGGAAGGAGACGAGGAATACGCTCGGAGCCGAATTCAGTGCTGATTGTTCAAGCAGACTCCGTCGTGCATAGAGTCACGCCGATTACGAAAGGCGAAAGAAGTATCGTAAAGTTTGCGTATTCCACGACGAACGAGAAGACGGTTGATTATTACGATAACTTGTTGACGTATAACGACGATTACGAACCGGAAGCAGGAAGCAATGGAAAACGAGCATCGTCGTCATCATCCTCGTCGGGTGGTAGTAGTAGTAGTGATAACTTTCCCTCGCCGCACTGATTTATTATATATAAATATATTATTAGAGAGAGAAAGAAAGAGAGAAAAGTTGGTTTGTAAAATTTTTATTTTTAATGTGATGTTGTAATTTTAAAAGGCATAAATGCTGCGAAAAACAAGTTTGTGTAACAGATGACTACGTGCAGGTGCACCACGCGGAAACAAATCATAACAACTACGGCAAAATCTACAATATAATTAAATCGTTAATTGATCGTTCGGCTTGGCCATTTTCAAAAGTTCCCTCAAACTCGCCGAGAAGAACGCGACGCGTCGTCTGTGCCAAGTGTACGTCACCGAAACGCCTTCCTCGCCGTACTCCTTCGCCGGCCACGGAACGCACGACGGGTACGAATACTCGTGTCCGGCGTTATGTACCGATCCTTTCTCGTTATCTAATTCCACTTGTAATTCCCAGTTTTCGCCGTTATCTTTGGATATGGCTAATCGAATCGGCGATCGCGAGTCGACGTTCATGACGTGATTGTACGCCAACACGAGCACTTTCGATTTCGGTAAATACGCGACGTCTAAACCAGAGTTATTGTTCGGTAACTTTGTTTTCCTACTTTGCGTCCACGTCTTACCGCCGTCTTTGGAATCCGAACGCCAAATCCACATCCCTTTTCGACCTCGAGAGGATCTGAGAAGCATGTGCACGTGTCCGGGCTCGCTCTCCCACACCGTCGGTTGAATGTTCCCGTACCCGTTCTCGCTCGGTAAAATAATCGAGCTCGGTTTCCACGTTTTCCCTAAATCGTGCGACATGTCCGCAAATGCGCGCCATTGCTTCCGCTTTTGACCAGGCATTGGCCCTTCCAACGACGCCGGAGCGAGCCACGTCCCGTCGGATAACACGATCGGTTTGTTCTTCACCGGTCCTCTCCCGCCTTTATCGTTTTTCACCGTCTCTTTCGGCTCGGACCAGGTGTTCCCACCGTCTCGAGATCTCACCTCCCACGTCTCCCAGAACCAAATCTTCCATCCGAGCTTAAAGTATAAAACGATTTCCTTCTCGCACGATCCTAAACTCGCTCCGTCGCCGTCCGATTCGCCCGCGCCTGCGCAAAACAAAACCGGATTCCAATGCGGCTCGCCGCCTTTCCTTTCCGGCTCTGGTTTGTTATACGGCGAGTTATGTTTCAGATTCTTCCCGTCGTACGGTTTGTTCCTAAATTTCTTCGCGGCTAACTTTGGTTTCGTCCACACGCCCGTCTCTTCGTCTCTCTTCGCGGTCCAAATCCCGACGTCCTCGGCGCCTTCGTACGAACCGCCGAACCACGCGACGATAACTTCCAATTTATTCGTCACTGGATTCTTGATGTGCATGGACGTCGTCGCGTGGCACCCAAACGTCGGCGCCGTGTGTTCGTTCAGTTTCGCTTGGTTCCGAGTTGGTGCCCATTGGCCTCCAAAGGCGAACTCCGGCGTGGTCAGTTCCAACGCGTGATGGTGATTAGTACTTTCATCATCAAAATTACCACCACCACGGGAAGAAACGTCGTCGTTATCGTCGTTATCGTCGTCGTCATCGTCGTCATCATCATCATCTCGACCACCGTTCAAAGAAGAAGAAGAAGAAGAAGACGGTCGTAAACTCTTCCTAGAGGAGGCGCTTCTTCTTTTGCCGCTATTGTTACCATTCGACGCGGACAAAAAAGACGCGTCGTCGTCCTCAATCGCATCCAATCGGTTTCGGTAAAGGTACACGCAAAACATCGCGAACGCCGTCAAAAAGCAGTACAAGCGCCGCTTGAGCTGCCGCTTGCGCATGATGGGCATCGCGTTTTTGTTCTCGCCCATTCTTTAATATGTATATATATATATGTGTGTGTGTGTATAAAAGCGAAAAGGAAGAAGGAACGCGAGGCGCTGAGTTTTCTGAAGCGCGTTCTCAGCCACGAAAATCTTTAAAATACACACAAGTAGAGAGAGAAGAAAAAAATACTCACTCGCTCTCTGTGATCCCGGCAACAACAACATCAACAACTACGCTACGAGAAAGAGCATCGCAAAACGCGGGCCTACTTTTATTAAAGATAAAGAGAATATGTTCTGTTCGATGGCGCTCTTTTCTTCTTCTTCTTCTTCTTTCTCTCAGAGCTTTTGCGAACACGCGTGTGTATGTTGGCGTGTGTGTGTGTTCACATTTTTTTTTTCTCTTCTTCTTCTTTTTTTCTTCTTTTTTCTTCTTTTTTCTTCTTCTCTCGAGGTTAAAAAAGCCGCAGAAGAAGAAGAATAAATCAATCAATAACAACAACAACAACACTTTCACTCTCTGAATTGTAACAAGATGAGACCGGCTTCGAGAAGCAGGAAAACGACCTTTTGCTCCTCCTCTGTGTTGTTGTTCTTCTTTGTCGTCGTCTCGTTCTCGTTGTTGCTCGCGCGAGCGACGAAAAGCGCGGAAGCCAGACGCGCTTTTTTCAGTCGCGCGACGACGGCTGATGATGAGGTTGGACAGAAATCAACATCATCTTCGCACTCTTTTGGCGGCGACACGGAGAAGGAGGATCACTTAAACGACGATTCAGAGGAACAACACAATCGATGGGAAGATGATTACGAAGATTTCGACGCGGATTATCACGATTACGATCGGTACCACGATTTTAACGTCACGAAACGTTTGGAAGAAATCTTTCCTCTGATTGATTTGGACGGCGATAAAATCGTCTCGAAGGAAGAGCTGAGAATATGGCACTACACGCAAGCGAGGAACCACTCGGAAAATCGCGCCGAGCACGAGTTCGACGTGACGGATAACGACCACGACGGGTACGTGACTCTGAAAGAATATCTGGAGGATGATTTCGACGTGGACGTGAGCGGGACTGGGAGCGAGAAGGAGATGGAGGAGTACAACGTTCGATGGATACGCAACGCGAGGAAAGTGTTCGAGCTGACGGATACGGATAAAGACGGGAAGTTGAACAGGACGGAGTTTTTTTACTTCATACACCCGGAGGAAGGGAAACGCGGGTCGGAAATTGGGAAGCATTTAGTAGCGGAGACGATTCGAGATCACGACACGAACATGGACGAGAAGTTGAACTTTACGGAATTTTTTGACAGTTTGTTTCACCAGGTGGACGAATTCGACGAGGAAGAAAATAACAACAATAATAATAGCAACGAGGAGGATAGTCATAACAACTACGACGCGTACGATGAAAGCGTGATGCGCGTGCGAGCCTTAGCGCTATTCGCTCGATTAGATAAAGATAAAGACGGGTTAGTCACCTCGCACGAGTTACACGCGGATGAGGCGAGTTACAAAAAATTACACCCGACCAACGACGACCACGCGAGAGATCAAAGCTCGAGCTTAGTCGACGACGCGGACGAGAATAAAGACGGCGGGTTGAGTCTGATGGAAATTTTGAAGAATAAGATGATGTTTTACTCCACGGCGATGACGAGTGAGGACGATTATCACGATTATCACGACGAGTTTTAAAAAAATACAAATCATAAATCCAATGTGAAAACAAAAAGAGGACGCGCGTTTGTCGATGAGTTTCTCGCTCTGCGCTCTACTTCTATATTATATGTAAACGGTTTGTCGATGAGTTTCTCGCTCTGCTCTCTACTTCTATATTATATTTAAACGTTCTAAAATATGCTGCTAGTAAATTTCTCTTTTTTACTGTTTGTACAACTCGAACCTTTCTCCGATGGCTCTGATGGCAAACGCGCACGCCTTCTTCGCGTAGGACTTGAAAACCGGTTCCAATCGTTTCCTTTTTCTCGTGGACTCGTCCTCGTCCATTCTCGGATGCCACAACGTCTTCTCGTTGAAGCCCGAGGAGCAATACCACATCGCGCTTTTCGCGAGCTCTCGAGCTTTAAACAAATCGATGGCGTCCACATTTTCTTCTTCTTCTTCTTTGCCGTACGAGGAAAACGCAGACGCCACTTTACGTATGTTTTGAAACTCTTCGCTCGAGATGTCCGGGACGCAGTGTTCGATGATATCCGAGACGTGAAAATCAATCGCTTCCAACGGGATGTCAAATTTCACAAACGGGTGCGCGGACATCTCTTTGAGACGGGTCGCATCCATTCGCGGACTATTGCTTTTGATTTTGTCCAGCCAAAGTAACGAATCCGATTCAAATCTTCGCGTCCAAACGCGTATGAAGTTCTTGAGCATCTTCACGTCGCCCTCCATGCCGCCAAACTGGGCGCGGATGATCAAGGAGGCGAGCAGAAGCGTCTCTTCGCTGTTCGAGCCGAATTTTTCCTGGATGGAAGAAAGAGACGGTAAAATGTCGACATCGACGTCGTCGCGGTCGTCTTCCTTTTCGTCATCCTCTCCTTCGTTCGAGTGCGTTCCGTCGTCGCGAAACTCTTGCGCGGCGAGCTCGCTCGCTATTCGGCACACCTCCTCTTTGATTCTAGTCGATGCGACAAAGTTTTTCGAGAGCGCAATCATCAACCACGCTAAGAACGGTAAATCCGGGTGCAACGTTCCATCTTCTATAGATATGATCAACAGTCGTCTCACGCATTGCATGAACGTATCGTTCCTCCGCGACATGGCTTTCGCTACTCGATACGTCGGGCCTACGCGTTTACGTCTGACATTTTTTTGCAAAGCCGACGCCAACACGGATTGCGACAATCGATGGTTCGTGTACGACGCGCAAATCTCATCGTTCGTCGCGCTATTACTATTGTTAGAGTCTACATCGCGCGCGCTATTTCCGAGCGAAACCGTCAAAGTTGTCTTGCACTTAATACCGCCTCGTTCAATCTCTTTCAGAACCGTGGCGCCGGTAAAAGAACTCAACGGAGAAGAAAGAGAAGGAGAAGGCGACGACGACGACGCGTCGACGCCGCTGCTCTTCTTTTCAAACGCGACGTTCCACGTCCCCAAACCTTTCTCAAAACTCAAAACCAAACTCTTTTTGCACTCCGAAAGTCTTTGGTTCTGTATCAGCGTCGCGAACGCGTCATTTTTTATCGTCGTCGTCGTCTTATTCTCCTCCTCTTCCTCCTCCCACGCGGCATCCGCTTTGTTTTCTTCTTCCTCTTCTTCTTCTCGCACACTCTCCTCCTTTTTCTTCTTCTTCTTCTCCGAAGAACAGCGACCACCACCACCGTCCAAACACTCCGACGCGTGCGCGTCGATCAGCGTCCAGTGAAAATCCTTCGCGCACAAAGGACACGTCCTCAACGCGCTCTCGTTCGGCTTCAATTTTTTGACCACTTTTTGATCGCGACGACTACTCGTATTTTTTTTAAATCCGAAAAACTCTTTTATGCTCTTGTGTCTCTTGTCACTGCTCATGATTACTGTTTTATATCTTCTTCTTCTTCTTCTTCTTCTAAAAATCCATCCCAACCTCTTCTTCTTCTTCCTCTCGATCTTCTCTGTTCGCGTTCCTGTTCTTTGAAAAGTAAAACGTGATCAACTTTTGCGCTATTCTTTTCGCTCTTCTTCCTCTCTCTCCTCCTTCTGCTGCTTTTTTTTGAATTTTTCTTCGCTTCTCCTCTCGCCGAGAAGGAGGAGTGCTGTTATTGGAAAAAAAAATCAAATCTTCTTCTTCTTCGCGCTCGCGTTTCATCCTCCTTCCTTCCTTCCTTCTTTCCAGAGAGAGAGAGAGAGGGAGGTCTCTCTTCTTTTTTATCTCACGCGTGTGTGCTCTCTTCTCTCTCTGTGTGTGAATATATATAAATAGAAAGTTGATTCTTTCTTTCTTTGTGTGCGTGTTTTGAACACGCACCTGCGCGCGCTGTTTGTGAGTGGAGAGATTTGAAAATTTTGTTTTTCTCTTTTTTTTGTTTTGAAAAAAAAATTGAATTCGAATTTTATCTCGCAGCCGTCACACAATTTCTCGCGCGTGCGCGACTGCGCAAAGTGCAAAGATGTCATCGCTCAAAAATGACGACGCTCGCAAAGAAGACGACGACGACACCACCAACAAAAACAGAACGACGAATAAACTTTCCTCGTCGTCGCCGATTGGCGATTTACTCGCAAAACTGGACGTGATGTATTTATCGGTGAACTTTGAGGAGATGGAAATTGGAAGCGTGAGAGACTTGAGAGAGAGTTATTTTTTGGTGGAGAAGAAGAAGAATACGAAGAAGGAAAAAGAGGAGATTTTGACCGACGTCGCGAACGAGCTGTGTTTTGGAGAGAAGAAATACGCGGAGCAAATGCTCGAGGAAATGGAAGAGATCGAGAGGAGAGAGGGAGAAAAAATAGAAGAAGAAGAAGATGCGGAGGAGGAGGAGAATAAGAAGAAAAAGTCAGAGCGGACGACAGTTTTGACGACGACGATGGCGGAGAAGGACACGCGCACGATGACATCCGGACGCGTGTATTCAAAGACGTTTCTGGAGAAGACGAAGACTTTGTACGACATGCACATGGGCGCGGAGAATATGGGTCCGTTTTTGTATCAGTTTTGTAGGTTTACGAAACCAGAGAACGTTTTAGAGATTGGTGCCGGGTATACGTCCGTGTATTTGATGCAAGCGATGAGAGATAATAAGGAGGAGATTAGCTCGTACGAGCGGATGAGAGAGGACAACGCGTGCTCGGTGAGAAACGACGACCCGAACGGCGAAGACACGCCCTGGTCGAACGAAAGTTATTTCAACAAAGGGTTCAACAGTAATAGTGGTAGTAGTAGCAATAACCGTAGTAGTAGCAGCACTGGTAGTAGGAAGAAAGTGTACGATCCGCAGTTGCACGTCGTCGACAACATGGCGCACGCGTATACGACGGCGCACTTAGTCAAAAAATGTTCCGAAGAGTTGAACGATGACGACGAAGACGTCTTCTTAGTCGTGCACGAAGCCGACGCGTTCCACCCGGATTTGTCCGCCACGTTAGCACCGGGTGTGCAGTTTGACTTTTTGTGGATAGATTTAGGCGCCGCGAATAGAATAGAGACGTTTTTGAAAAACTTTTGGTTTCGCGTGAAACCGGGCGGGTACGTGGCGGTGCACTCGACGCTGACGAATAGTTTATCCAGAGAGTGGTTGGAAAAAATGCGCCGGTTGGCTCGAAACGGGGGTAAAAATGCAGACGGCTCCATGTCTGAATACGGCGTGTTTGATCAGATGTCGTTCATGGAGCCGCACAAATTGTTTCAGAACTCGTTCACCATTTTCCAACGAAGAGATGCGCATCCTATCGATTCGAGCGAGTATAAAGAGCCCGTTCTGACCAAGTTTCCGTAAAACGCTTTTGTGTATTAGTATTATATTATAAACATTTTTGATCTTCTCACAACATTGGGCATTTGGCGTTCTCATTAGCCTTCTTCTTCTTCTTCTTACAGCGCGCGCTCTTGCATACATTTTTGCATTTGTTGTTGTTCTTCTTCTGTTGTACTCTGTGCCCGTTGCGCAATAGTTCGCAGCAATACATGTGTGTTGTTTCTTTCGCTTTTGTCGTATACTTTTGTAGTACACTTTTTCTCTTTCTTTCTCTCTTTCTCTCTCTTCTTCTTCTCGATGATGATGATAATAATGATGACTCTCTAATGATAAATAACTCAAGCTCGCTCACTCTTCCTCTCTGTCTCTCTCTCTCTTTCTTGCCTTTTCGTCATTCAAATTTTACGGAACCTCGACGACTTTCATCAACGGATCGCCGTGCAATCGATGGACACCGACGACTAAATCTCCAGTTTTCACAATCTTCATGTGATCTCTGGCGTACAAGATCGCGTTCGCCAACACCTCTTGCGGTAACGCCGTCTCGCCTCTCCATTCCATCTTTTCCATGATCGGTACGACGCCGCGGGAAAGCAACAGTCGTCGCGCGCTGTTGCCGTGATCGTGGTTCGGTCGACAAATCGCCACGGCAACGATTGGACAGTTCGGTCGATATTTTGCGATTAGTCGCGAGGTGTTCCCAGATTTCGATAACGTGATGATGACTTTAGCGCCGATTTCATCCGCAGTTTGCGCGCTCGCCGAGGCGACGGACTCCAACGAAGGCACGTGCCAAGAAAATCGAAGAAACGGCTTCGAGGACGTGTGCATGCCGAAACCCAACGGTTGCGGCCCCCGACTCCCACCCGCGGCGCCATTCGCCGTGAACGCTTCTGCTTCGCCGCAAATATCCGCCATGGCAGCTACCGCGTCCAACGGGTACTTCCCCGCCGCGGTTTCCCCTGATAACATGACGCAATCGGTGCCGTCGATGACGGCGTTGGCGACGTCCGTCGCTTCCGCTCTCGTCGGTCTCGGCGCGCCCGTCATGGATTCTAACATTTGCGTCGCGGTGATGACTGGTTTTCCGGCTTCGTTACATCTTCGAATCATTCTTTTTTGCGCCAAGAAGATTTGCTCCATGCGAATCTCCATCCCCAAATCCCCTCGAGCGACCATGACGCCGTCGGATTTGTTCACGATGTCTTCAAAATTATCTAAACCTTCCATGTTCTCCACCTTTGCGATAATTCCAATCTTCCTCCCCGGCGTTTCCCCAATCACCTCTCTTATGACGTCGATGTCTGAACCTTTTCGAACGAACGACGCCGCGATAAAATCCACGTTATTCTTCACCCCCCAATTCAAAATGTCGTCTTTATCTTTTTCCGTAATCGTCGGTAAGTTTACGTTCACTCTCGGCAAATTCATATTTTTCCTCTCGCCAAGCATGGCTGAGTTTTCGCATCGACACAACACCTCTCCCTTCGCGACGTCCGTCTCGAGAACTTTCAGCGTGATCGACCCGTCCGCGCACAAAATCTTACTCCCTCGCTTCACGTCTTTGGCGAGATCCGGGTACGACACGGCGATTTTCTTAGCGTTCCCTTTCACCTCGTAATCCGTGGTCAAGATCAACTCCTCCCCTTGATGCAACTGCACCGGCTCTCCGTTATCCAACATCCCCGTGCGTATTTCCGGTCCTTTCGTGTCTAAAAACACCGCGCACATCAACCCGGTATTCTCCGAAGCCTTTCTCAAATTGTCCAAAGTCTCCTGATGGTACTCGTGCGAGCCGTGCGAAAAGTTAAACCTCGCCACGGACATCCCAGTCTGCAACAAATTCTCCAACTGCTCCACCGTCCTCGACGAAGGACCGAGCGTGCATATGATCTTCGTCTTGAAATCTAACGTCGTTCGACAGTTATCCAAGATGTGCGTCTGTTGTTGTTGTTGTTGCGAAGCGGCGGATCCTTTTCCAGCAGAACCACTTTTCTCGTCTTGGTCGTAAGAACCGGAAATATCGCACGAGAATCCACCCTCGTAAGAGACGTCTTCTTCATCTTCATCTTCTTCTTCTTTAGTAACCGCGCTTTGTCGTTGTTCCTCTTCCGGTCGACGAATCGCTCGCAGCAGCGACGACGACGACGACGACGACGACGATACTTTCCCACTCGTCGTCGGGAAAGAGAACAATTGGTGTGGTCTCCGAGCCAATAGCATCGTTTTTTGACGATGATTTTGACATCTTTTCTTTTGATGATCGTCAAAAGAATAACGAGACGCGGCGTTGACGATCGCTCTCCCGGCCGGTACGAGGAAAGAAGAAGCCGACGACATGCGTGTGTGTTTGTGCGATTCAAAGTTCTTCTACTTCTTCTCTCGCTTTCTCTTTTTTATCTCTCCCGTCGATGTTAGGGGAAATCGTTGTCGAGGAGGATAAAAAAAAGTGCTCGATTCCATGCCTGGATCATGCTTTTAGGGTTTCATTGCATTGCATTTTTTTATTCCGTAACGGTCGTTTTTTTTTTTCTCTCTCTCTGACAACAAACACACACATGCGTTATATTTCTTCTTTTTACATATCGTATCATAAAACCAACTTGGAGGCGATATTTTGAATCTCTCTCTCTGTCTCTCTCTCTCTGTCTGTGTGTGTGTTCGTTTGTCATGGCGGCGTTTTCTGAGGAGGAAAAGAGGAGAAAAGAAGAAGAACCGAGCAGCAACAACGACGACGCGTCGGTTTTTTCGTTTCCAGAGCGAGATTCGGACCCCGAGGATGATTTTGATGAAGAAGAGAGGGGAGGCGAGAGGACGGTTTTTTTATCCGACGATGATCGCGACGACGACGACGACGAAGAAGAGATTGGATCGAGCGACGAGGAGTTGGAGGAGTACGAAAAGGTGGACGGCGCCTTCGCCGGGGCGACCAACGACGCGTCGTCGTCGGGTGCGCTGTTGCGCGAGGGTAACGAATTCGCGAGATCTGACGATGCGAAAAATGGTGGCGGTTCGGGTCGGGACGGTCGTCACCACGATAAAGAGTACTATCCAAACTCGGGGCCGAAGACGAAAGACGAACACGAGCGACAAACGAAACTCCGATTGATGATCATTCGACAACGCGATAAGGAGTTTAAAGCCGATCAAAAGTTTAAATCGAAATCCATCGTTCGGTTGAACAACGAAGCGGTGGAAGCGTTGAAAAACGGAGACGACATCGAAGCGATCGCAAAGTACGCGAAAGTGTTTCGAAAGGCGCACGAAAATAACTTGACGCACGAGTTGATGCACGTGTGCCACTCGAATCGAGCGGTGGCGTATTTGAACTTGGGTTTGTTCGAAGAGGCGTTGTGGGACGCGAACAAATCGCAAGATTTAGCGAACAAGAGATACTATCGAACGCAATCCGTCGGCGGTCAAGTAATAAACGTGTTCGTCAAAGGGTACGCGCGCAAAGGTTTCGCGTTGATGGGTTTGCGCATGCACCGATTGGCAAAATCTGTCTTTGAAACCGGACTCGAGTTTTCTCCTAAAGACGAAGAGCTGAAAAGAGGTTTGGAAGAAGCCATCGTCGCCGTGTTGGCCGATTTGCACAACGGGAAAGGCTTCGTCAAAAATCGAGAGACGTTCCAGTGCTTGCCGGCGCCGGAAAAGAAACATCAACAGGAACGTCTGACGAATTTACCGTACGCGAGTCCGTTACATCGCGTGCATCCGAAAGATATGCTCCCGACGCAGCTCTTGACGCCTTTTCAAGCGGAAAATGATTACCATTTAAAAGATACGTATAATTACATGACGGTCCAAGCCGATATCGCGATACCGAAGAGACATTTCAAATACTTGGAAGATACCGTGCGACGAAAA
>Ga0255754_10002825_pt1 | contig 12745 bp, 25 predicted proteins | sample 101ome_22_FD_179954 | JGI IMG/M metagenome (GOLD analysis project Ga0255754, IMG submission 179954) | Coastal salt marsh microbial communities from the Groves Creek Marsh, Skidaway Island, Georgia - 101412BT metaG (version 2) | ecosystem: Environmental > Aquatic > Marine > Intertidal zone >... | reverse complement strand
GGTGAACTGATTGCTAATTTAGGAGATGTACATCTTTACAAAAACCATATCCAACAAGCAAAAGAACAAATCGTAAGAGAACCCTATAAGTTACCAACTATCAAATTATCGAATGTTGATATACTTAATGGTGAGTTCGATTACGAAATCAAAGATTACGAATATCATCCAAGTATAAAGGCACCATTAAGTAACTAATGACAATACACATACCTATATCAGATTTAGAACCAAAAGTTAGAGAACTTTATTTACAAAATAAGATTCAGAGTTTAGGAATAGATTATGCACCCAATTCAATTATGGGATGGGTTGGTAAAGAAGAGATTGAAGTATTCAACTTTTCAAAGGTATGTAAGATGGATAATCGTTGGACTGGATATAACTTATACGAATGCGAAACTGAAATAATAGTAGAAATAGAAGGATTATGAAACCATTAAAAGAGGCAACTCACGATAAACACAAAGAGGTAGAAAGAATGCCATTCAATGTGAAAATGTTCAAAGGTGAACTAAAACCAGATGAATATGGTTGGTATCTTCGTTCTCAATTAGCAATCTTTTCTACTTTGGAAAACAATTTTAAGTTTCCACATGAGGGTTTGAAAAGAGAACAAGTAGTATTAGATGATTTGATGTATTTAGGTATAAATGAATTAACACCCGATTTAGCAACAAGAGATTATACTGAATATTTAAGGGGGTTATCACAAGAAGATGCAAATGCTCATATCTACCTAAACTACTTAGCAATTATGTTTGGTGGTCAGATGATGAAAAAGAATACACCAGGTCAAGGTAAAATGTATGACTTTGATAATATGATGGAATGTATGCAATCAGTAAGAGAAATTCAAAAAGATGAGTGGGCAGATGAAGTCAATAGAGGATTTGATTTTATGATTGAGATATTTAGAAACTTAGAAAAATGTATTATAAAAGATGTATAAGTTAAAGGATAGAATATTTCACCATTCAGAAAAGTTCAAAAATCTAATTGAACAACAAGAGGGTGTTCAGTTAATTGATACTGATGATTATGGTTGGGAAAACTATCGTTATGAAAATGATAGATTCAGACTTGCCCATGTTGAACGATATTCTCATATGGGATTAGAGGTTGTACACATAACTTGTTTTCCAAGAGAAAACTCAAAGATGCCTGTTTTTGGATTTGATGTAGTTGGATATCAGAATGATGAAAAAGAAATGTCAAAAATTAGTGGGGTGTTTATTGATTGGTCACCAATCTTAACAACTGATAAATGGCATGATACTCAATGGAACAAAGATAGAAAGTTACCTTATTGGGCAACTGTATTTTCGGAGGATTTCATAGCAGTAAGACCTACTGAAGATGAATACGAAAAAGTATTCGAAGTTGGATTTGATGCATTCGAAAGATGGTTAGAGAGATTAAATACCGATGAGGATTTAACTGATGATGTAAGTGAGATTGAACAAATCATTGAAAGACAAAACACTTATTGTGAACATCAGGCATCTAATAAAAGAACAATGGGTGCTCTAACTGCTAACATTGGTGAGGAAAAGGCAAGACATTTCATGACAGAAGTTCTTTTCCCAAAAATAAAAACTGACAATATGTCATAATTTGGAATTGTGGAATAAATTTCGTATATTTGTAGAATATGTTTAACGCAGAAGAAATTAAAACAGTAGAAGGTTTCAAAAGACATTTTGGTGAACCTAAAGAAGGAATGTTAATGGATTTAACTCAAGAGTTCATTGAAGCATATCATAGACATGGTGTAGACCCATTTGAGTTGGTAGATGGATTTGGATTGGACTGGGTTAAATTAATAATGAATTATAACGAATCGGTTGAAGAATATGAGTTATGTGCAATATTCAGAGACCTAATAAATGATTATATAGAAACAAAAACAAAATAAATTAAGTTTATGGCAAATATTGGTAAACCCCTTGCAGATAGGGTTCTTCTTAAATTAGAAGAAGTATCTGAAAAAAAATCAAGTGGTGGTATTATTCTTAACACATCCACCCAAACCGTTCAAACTGCTGAAGTAGTTGAAGTATCCGATGGATTCATTGGTCAGAATGGTGAACTAATTAAATTAAATGTGAATAGAGGTGATAAAGTTCTCATCAATAATGGTGCAGGGCAAAAGATTCGTTTAGAGGGTCATGATTACTTCTTAGTTAGAGAATCAGAAATTTTAATGGTAATATAAGTTATGAATAATAAACAAATCAAATTTTCAGATAATGCTAGACATCTACTTAAAGTAGGATTAGATACTTTAGCAGATGCAGTCAAAGTAACACTTGGACCTGCTGGTAGAAATGTACTACTTCAAAAAGGTAGTGGACCCCATATCACAAAAGATGGTGTGAGTGTAGCAAAAGAAATTCAATTAGAAAATCCATTTATGAATATGGGTGTTCAATTGGTAAAAGAAGTATCACAAAAAACTGCTGATGAAGCAGGTGATGGTACAACAACCGCAACAGTCCTTGCTCAAGCAATTGCAGAAAAGGGATTTGAAATGGTAGAATCTGGTACAAATCCAATTTACCTTAAACGAGGTATGGATAAAGCAGTTGAAGTTGTGGTATCTGAATTAGAAAAACAAGCAGTAAAGGTTGGTGATAAAGTAGAACAAATTGCTACTATTTCTGCAAATTCAGATGAGAACATCGGTAAACTTATTGCCGATGCATTTGAAAAAGTTGGTAAAGATGGTGTAATCACAGTTGAAGAAGCAAAGGGTATCGAAACTTACATGGAAGTTGTAGATGGTATGCAGTTTGATAAGGGTTATCTTTCAACACACTTTTCAACCAACCAAGAAAAGATGCAAGCAGAATTAGAAAATCCATACATCTTATTATATGATGGTAGAATTTCTAATATGAATGATATTCTAAAACTATTAGAAGGTGTAGCACAATCTTCTAAACCTCTTGTAATCATCGCAGATGATGTAGAAGGTGAAGTTTTAGGAACTTTAGTAGTAAACAAACTTAGAGGTGCTCTGAATGTATGTGCAGTAAAGGCACCCGCATTTGGTGATAGAAAGAAAGAAATCATGAGAGATATTGCAACCGTAACTGGTGGTACTTTCATCACTTCTGAAGTTGGACACAAGTTAGAAGATGTTACATTAGATATGTTAGGTGTAGCAGAAAAGGTTGTAGTTACTAAAGACAATACTACTATTGTAAATGGTGCAGGAACTGCAGAGGAAATCGCAGAGAGAGTTCAGTCAATCAAGAATCAAATCGAATCATCTCAATCAGATTATGAAAAAGAAAAGATGCAAGAGAGATTGGCAAAACTCGCAGGTGGAGTTGCAGTTCTTTATATAGGAGCAGGTTCAGAGGTTGAACTCAAGGAGAAGAAAGATAGAGTAGATGATGCTTTACAAGCAACCAAAGCAGCAATTGAAGAAGGTGTTGTTGAGGGTGGTGGTATTGCTCTACTTCGTACTTTGAAAGCACTGAATGATTTAGAAACTGAAGATGCTTGGGAAACTGATGGAGTTGAAGTAATCAGAGAAGCACTGTCTGCACCAATCGTTCAGATTTTGGAAAATGCTGGACAAAATGCTACTGATATCATTTCATCTTTATACACTCATTGGGAAGTTGAAGGTGGTGAAACTTTAGGTTACAATGCTAAAACTGAAGAGTTTGTGGATATGTTTGCGGATGGGGTTATTGACCCGAAAAAGGTTACGAGAACCGCAATCCAAAATGCAACATCTGTTGTTGGTATGATTTTAACTACTGAATGTATGGTAGTGGATAGACCAGATGAAAAAGAAGAATCACAACAAAAACAAATGCTAATGGGTTAATTCGTAATTCTCGAATCACGAATTGGTAAAAAGGGGGAACGGTTGGTTTCCCCTTTTTTTATGTTAAAAGTTTACATTTTGTTTACAATTTCTTAACATTGGATATACTTATATATAAAGGAGAATATTATGTTAAATCAAAAAAGAACAATCTATCTCCTCTTTATTGCATTTATTCTTACTATCGGAAACGTATTCGGACAAGAAAGAGTTATTCATCAAATTGATGATAATTTGTACACTTACAAATATGTAAACAAAGAAGGAGAAGTAACACAAAAAGGTTATTATAAAATAATCGATAATGTATTCAGACCACATGGATTTTGGTCTGATAATTTAGGTACAAAAGCAGAATTTCGTAATGGAAATATAGTTTGGATTAAACCAAAAGGTCATAAAAAGTACACAAATAAAGATTTAGAAATCCAAAAATTAAAGAACCGAATCGCAAGATTAGAAGAAAAACTTACCTCATTATAACATACAGAACTTCATAATTGTTTTTTGTATTATATCAAAGACCCCACTTCGGTGGGGTTTTATTTTTATATTTAATATTTATCAATGGAATTCCGATGTTTTTGAAAAGGAGGAAGTTATATAGACTTTAACTAAAACAAAGGAGACAACTATGGACTTGTTAAATAAACTTGGCAATTGGGCCAAACAATTAACAGAAGTAGGTGTGACCTTAATCGGATTTGGAATCGTACTTGAGATTTTATTCAAAGGTGTTCAGATTCCATTTTGGCCTAACATTTCAGTAGTGGATAACATTATGGGAATTTTAGGTGGATTAAGTAATGAAGGACTAATAGGTTTAGTTGGTGCATTCATTTTATATCACATCCTAAAGAAAAAAGATTACTAAGAAGTAGTAACTTTAGGTAAACAATAGCTATTACGAAACCCTCATAGAAATATGGGGGTTTCTTATTTTCTAATATTTATAGGTATGAGAACAATATTATTAATTTTACTGGGATTCTTATTAACATCATGTGGAAGTATGTATCAGTTTTCCACAATCAATCATACACCAGAATATATTGGTGATGTTAGAGTTGATAAGATTGAAAATAGAATAGATTTGAATTGGAAGTTAAGAACTGATAACCAATTCAGATGGAATTTTGCTCAATATGCACAGAACCAACCTTTGAGTTGGTATTACGATAACTCTTGGGAGTTAGGATTATATACGAACCCATACTTTACTACTTGGGATTTTTACTTCAATAGAACTCAACTTTGGTGGAATTGGAGTTTCAACTATCCTTACAATTGGGGATGGAATCGTTGGTATCCATTTGGATACAATAGATGGGGTTGGAACTATGGATTCAGAAACAATTGGGCATGGGGATATAATCCTTACAGATGGAATAGTGGATTTGTTCATAATCCTCAACCAATAAGAAATAGAAATGTTGTTGTGGTGAATGGTAGAAGAGGTTCAAACAACACAAACATTACAATAAACAGAGGTAGGTCTAATACTAACAATAATAGTGTTAGAGTTAGAAAGTATGATAACAAAGATAGAATCATACCTCGTAGAGATTATAACGATATAAAGAGTAGAGTTAGAACACCTATAAACAATAACTCAACACCTACGAGAAATTATAATGTACCAAGACCTAATAACAATAACAATGTAAGAAGAACTCCACCACCACCTCCAACAAAACCTGTGGTTAGACCAAATGTAAGTAGAGGTTCAAATGTAGGTAGAAGTAATTCGAATGTGATTAGAAGAAATAATGAGTAATCTAAAACTAAACATACCAAAGGATGTAATCAAGATACATAAGGCATTCAAAAAGAATGGTAAGAAACTTTATGTAGTTGGTGGTGCGGTTAGAGATGCCATCTTAGGTAAATCACCAAAAGATTTTGATGTAGCAACTGATGCTAAACCAGATGAGGTTGAAAAGATTGCAAAAGATAATGGAATTCCAACTAAACTTGTTGGAAAAAGATTTGGTGTTGTAATATGGATTATCAATGGAGTAGAGTATGAAGTTGCAACTTTCAGAAAAGATATTGGTAAAGGTAGGAGACCAGATAGAGTAGATTATACTGATATTCATGGTGATGTTAAAAGGAGAGATTTAACCGTAAATGCTTTATTCTATGATATCGATAGAAAAGAGATTGTAGATTTAGTTGGTGGTATCGAAGATTTGAAAAAGAAAAAAATCAGAACAGTTGGTAAAGCAGAAGAAAGATTTGATGAGGACCCGTTAAGAAAATTAAGAGCTTTAAGATTTTGGACAAGGTTGGGTGGTACATTAGATAAAGAGTTATTAGATGCTTTACAAAAAAACCCATCACTTAAAGGAGTTAGTTCTGAAGCAATTAGGGAAGAGTTTTTGAAATCAATAAAATCATCAAAAAATACAAAAGACTTTTTGGAAATGTGTGATAAGGTTGGATTTACTTCTCAAATACTTCCAAATCTAAAAGTATCAAAACCATATCCTAAAACAAATGATTACATTTTGTTATTGGCATGGATATTAAGAAAAAACTCACCAATAGTACTTAACAAAATTCTAAATAAAATAAACTATTCAAATATTGAAAAAGATGAAATAGTTTATCTTAACACTTTACAAAATTTCACACCTGAAAAAGTATCAGTTTATAAAAAAGGTCAATCCAAAGCAGATGATAATAGAATCATTACCTTTGGTAAAATGATTGGTAAGGATTTTAATAAGTTTATTAAATTCAAACTATCCGTAAAAGGAGGTGATGTACCATCAGATGTTAAAGGACCTGCTATCGGATTGTGGATGGCAAATAAAGAAAAAGAAAACTATCTAAACGAAGGTTTGAAAGAAATGGGAATCACCGATTTCAAATCTCTATTTAAGAAAATGCCATCTGATTTACAAAAGAGAGTGTATAACTTAAAGAACTTTGGACAGAGAATTGATAAACACCCTGAAGGGAATGTACTTAAACATACAATCACCGTTGTAAATCGTTCAATCAAAGAAGATGATATTGATATTGCAATCGCAGCAATGTTCCATGATATAGGAAAAGATGAAACTGCTGGTATCCATCCAAAGAAAGGACATATCACACACTTTGGACACGAAAAGGTATCTGCAGGATTAGTGAAGAAATATAGAGATTGGATTAAATCAGTTGGTGGTAATCCTGCTAATGTTTATTACATTGTAAAGAATCATATGAGATTCAAACAATTGGATAATATGAGAATCCAAAAGGTAATGAAGTTAAAAGCATTTAGAGCATTTGATAAGTTAGGTAAATTCTCTAAACACGATAGAAGTGGATTAGATGTAAACGAAATATCAAGAAACCCAGGTGAGTCTGAAGAAGAATACAATAAAAGAGTTGCTATTTACAAGGCAGGTCTTTTAAGAAATGGACAAACCCATCATATAATAAATAAAGAAGCACTAACACCTGCTCAAAAGTTAGCAAGAAAGAGAAAGATGGCAGGTAAACAAAGACAGATTCAAAGAAAAAGACAAAGAGCAATGCTTCGTAAAAAAGGGTACGAACAACTTTGGAAAAAGGCACAGAGAGCAGCATATAAAGATGTATATGAATTATTTCGGAATAAATTATTTCCTGATGTTCCGAAGTCAGAATTAACAATTATTCAAAAGAAATTAATTGCAAGTAAAGTTGCTATGAAAAAAGGTAAAGTAATTAAAAGAGCAAGGTTTATTTATTTACCCAAGTTCCGAGAAGAAGAAAAAAATAAATTTAATAAACCAAATGAATAATACACCAAAGGAAGAAGAAAGAGGGTTTCAGAAACTACTCTTATCAATGATGACCAGAAGATGGTTAATGACTTTAGTTGTTTTAATTACCTTTATGGCAATCGCTGTTGGAATCTTAATCTCAATTCACATTGGTAGTGAAGTAAGTGGAGAGTGGAAAGAATTACTACTTTTATTATTAGGTGCTCTAATCGGTTCATATGGTAAGATTATAGATTATTGGTTTAGTGATACTGATAAAGATAAGATGTTAGTCCAAAAAATGGATGAGGAAGATGGAGAATCCTTATCTAATACAAATTAAATATGAATCCAATAAACTGTATAAAAGCAATTGATAAAGTTAAAACTTCAGTAGAAGGGAATGACCCGAGAGGGTGGATGAAAGCATGTGCTAAAGAAACCTTATTGAAAATGGGGGATGGAAATGATTTCAAAAAGTGTTTGATTAAAAAGATGGAATCTACCAAACAACACATTGAAAATCCTGAAGGTTATGCAAATGAGTTATACAATGAGATAAAAGGAAAATGTACATAATCTGGTCGTAGAATAAAGAGGCTAGTATATAGAAACCCAACCCCGTAAGGTTGGGTTTTTTATTTAACAAAAATTTAACACTTTTTATTTGGATATGTCAAAAAATAATTGTAGGTTTGTATAGTAATTAATTAAAACCCTAAACCTATGAGTAACTTAAATAACCCTCTACAAATTTTAGATATCAATAGAGAAACTGGTATCACAAGAGTTCTTTTTAATGGAACCGAATTCAACGAAGAAATCAATTCAAACAATTTAGATATGATGTGGATTACATTCGCAGGTGAAAACTTTGAGAATGAATGGTTCAGATTAGAATCCGATGAATTAGGTTGGATTAGATTAAACGAAAATTCATCAATGGATAGTACAGATGCTATTATGGATTTTTGTAGAGAACAATTCCCAAATGAAAGATGGGGTATTTCAACAACACAACAAATGTTGTTAGGAAACGCAATGAGAGATAACTTTTAATAAAACCTTAAAACTTAAAATTATGAATGTAGATTACAGTAAAATTTCAAATGTAGAAATCGAAGATGTACTAATGTACGATTACCCTGATTTTTGTGATGCATTTATTTCTTATGCCGATTATGGTGATGAACCTATGAGTGAAGAAATGATTGATTATCTAAACGATAATGACAATGGATTCATCAACGAAACCATTTTTGAAAATCAACTTTATTTGTAAAAATAATTTGAAAAAACATACGGAAAAATTTGGATATGTCAAATATTTTTCGTATGTTTACTATGTAATTGAGAGTTAAAGTTAAAACCCTAAAAGATATGACAATTAAAGATTTTTATTTGAATGAGTATCCAACCGATGAGTTGGGAGTTGAACTGAATGAAAAGGCAACCTTTGCTGGTTTGGTTACTACCCTTTTCGGTGATATGGATGTTTATGACTACATCGGTGTCCATGATAGTTTAGTAAGAGAAAGATTGTTTTCAGAGTTGGCAAACCAACTTGAAACTTCTTATGATTATGTTTATAACTTGTGGTTAAATTAATTATGAAGTTAGAATCAATCAAAAAAATCGTTGAAGAAACCCTTCCAAAGATTGAGAAACACTATGGTTTCTCTAAATTCCAAGAATGTACTCCTTATGTAGATTATGAAACTTCAATCTATGGTAGATTGAGTGGTGAAGAAGATGATGGTACTATGGGTGAACAATGTCCAGATGCTGAATATTGTTCAATTGAAAATGCTATTTTCATTTACTATCCTAAAATGGAATCGAAGAAACATATTGTTGAAACTTTGGTTCATGAATATCAACACTACCTACAATCACCAACTTGGATGAGTAGGTACTACAAAATGGGATATAACTACAATGACCATCCTTATGAGGTGGCTGCTACTGAAGAAGAAAAGAACTATAAATTATTTATGTAATGATAAAAACCCTATTAAACAAAGTAGAATCAAAAATCCTCACTAAATTATTTATGAGGTGGATAGATAAAGAGTATGATTTAGAAACTCTTGCTCTAACCAAAGGTATGATTCATCAGAAAGAAACTGAAATCAAATATATGATTGACCAAGCAAACAAAACTTATATAACAGGATTCAAAAGATATGAATAATCAGTTTCTAAATGTTGGTAATGAACTCTTTATTGTAAAGAGGAGATTCAAAATTGAACATTGGGAACGAGTTATAAAAGAACTTGGTGCAAAAGAAATGTGTAAGGCATACCATTGTGAAACTATACTCAAAGGTAAAGATGGATTTTTCTACCTTTGTGATAAAGTAGATGACGCAAAAATAATTGAATAAAAATTTGGATATATCAAATATTTTGCGTATATTAGTATTGTAATTGAGTGGGGGTTGTTCCCCAAAAGTTAAACCTTAAAACAAATAAAATTATGAATTATTCTGACTTAAAAAAACTTTCAATCGATGAACTAAGAGAGTTGAACTCTAAAGTTGTTGAAGTAATCAAAATCAAAAGAAGTGAAATGGCATGGGACATAAAGAATGAACTTTATGTTGGTGCTAATGTTTCTGTAAATCACCCAAAACTTAGTGGTAAACAATGTAGAGTTTCTAAAATCAATAGAACTAAAGCAGTTATTGAAGTTCTAAATGAAACTTCTTATGGTAGAGTTGGTTCTTACAATGTTCCTCTAAGTATGTTAACTGTAAATGCATAAAAATATGGCAAGATATAAAACTTATAAAATTGAAAATACACCATCTGAGAAACTACCTCAGATGGTTACTATCTCTAAAAAGATAAAAGGTGAACTTTTTGAAAAGAAGTTTATCTCAGAAGAAAAAGCAAAAGTTTGGATTGAGTTTCAATCGGCAAATAAACTAATTAACAATGGTGCTAAAAAAGTAAAAGGAGAATTGAGTTCAATTGGATTACTTCCACAAACCGATTATGCATGGTAAAGTATGACCCCGAAAATCCTTTATCTGATGAGGAGTTAGATAAGTTAGCAGAAAAAGACTTCGAAATGTTTTTAGAATATTTGGATTCAAAGACTGCTTATCTAAAACAATTCACCAAACCACTAAGTTCATACCATACCAAAAGATTCGCATCACTTGCAGCAAAGAGTGAAGGTAGAGAATTGACCGATGAAGAACTCAAATATGCCGATGAAATTGGTAAAAAGAATGAACAAGAGGCAATTGATAAAATTACTGATAAGGAGTGGAAAGAGAAAGAACACGAAATGTTGAAAAAGACAGGTGTTAAAAATGTAAAAACTCATCGTTCACAATGGTTTGATTAATATGACAAGTTGGTATTATAAAGAAATGGGTAGTAGAAACAAAAAGACTGGAAAGTTATCCTACTATCGAGTGAAAGTAACTGATTGGAAAATATCAGATTGTGATTGTAAAGCAAGAGAATTTCGTAGACATTCACCTTGTAAACATATGAAAAGATTAAACGAAAAATTAACACATTTAGCAATATAAATTATGGGAGTAGATATTTCAGGAATGAATCCAATCATTCGTTCACCAAAACCAGCGAGTCCTGATTGGAATACCGCAACTCAACAAGAAAAAGATACTTACTTTGAAGTATCCGATAAATGGATGGAAGAAAATCCTGGTGAATACTTCCGTTCCAATTGGTGGGGATGGAGACCTATCGTAATGTTATGTGAATTTGCAAATGATGATAGAGAACTTGGATTTGATTTAACCTATTGGGGGTCAAATGATGGAGCAGGATTAAAGACACAAGAAGAGTGTAATGTCTTGGCAGATGAATTAGAAGACTTAATTCAAAATGAAACTCAATTAGAAGATGACATCGATACTATTTATCTAAACTTGGGTATGTGGAGTGACATGGAAGGTAGAATTTTAGATGAAAAAATTCAAACTGAATTAAATGAACAATATCCACATGGAAGTATTTTGTATAGTAGTGTAGTATTAGATGATGGTCAAATAGTAAATCCTTCACATTCGGCACCACTATCTCATGTTAAAAACTTTATTTCATTCTTACGAGAATGTGGTGGGTTTGAAATTTGGTAAATTAAAAAATAATTCGTATATTTGTAACTATGAAAAAACTAACTTATCTCATCACAGATGGTGATGAAACATATGGAATGGAGTTTATTACTGATAAAACCCCACAATGGACTGAATCTCAATATTTAAGACATAGACAAAATTGTACTATGAATTTGATTGGAGAAGAAGATACCGATGAAACAGAAGGTACTGCACGAAAGGTAAACCTTTAACACCAAAGAGAGATGAAAGCAATCTTAGAGTTTAATCTTCCAGAAGATAACGATGATTTCAAAATTGCAACCAAAGGTAAGGATTGGTGGAATGTTTGTTGGGAAATGGACCAATGGTTGAGAGCACAATACAAATATATGCCCGATAACGAATATAGTGCGGATAAGTATGAAACTTATGAGAAGTGTAGAGAACAACTCAGAGAACTCATGTTTGAAAATGGTGTAAAGTTTGATTAAAAAAAACTAAAAAAGTTTATAATTAAATTTGGAATTACGGAAATTGTTTCGTATATTAGTGGTCTAATAAGGAACAAAAGTTCATTGACATAACGATATAAAATGCCAGAGTGGTGTAATTGGTAGCCACGAGGGACTTAAAATCCCTTGGACAGTAATGTCCGTGCCGGTTCGAGTCCGGCCTCTGGTACAAAAGGAGAGGGGAGAATGAGGGCCTTTGATGGTTTGTACCCCCATCGTATGAGTTACAATTCACATAGGGTAGCAATAGAGGAACACACATAAACTCATACCTAAAGGTTCGGCTACGAAGAGTAGGTAGCCCCTCTCCAAAATATTAAAAAATGCCCCCATAGCTCAATTGGATAGAGCAACGCACTTCTAATGCGTAGGTTATGAGTTCGACTCTCGTTGGGGGTACTGAGTGTAAGTTACTCAAAAAACTGAAAGTAAAATGTGTAGTGAGAAAAAGGAGATAGGCGGCTCCAGAAAATGGAGGTAGCACTACACAACGAAAAAGAAGGTTGAGGTAAAAGTAAACTCCTTGTGTTCTGCAGACACTATAAGGTTTGGCCGTAACTG
>Ga0255754_10002824_pt1 | contig 12749 bp, 10 predicted proteins | sample 101ome_22_FD_179954 | JGI IMG/M metagenome (GOLD analysis project Ga0255754, IMG submission 179954) | Coastal salt marsh microbial communities from the Groves Creek Marsh, Skidaway Island, Georgia - 101412BT metaG (version 2) | ecosystem: Environmental > Aquatic > Marine > Intertidal zone >... | reverse complement strand
GGCGGGAAGGGGTGGCATCGGCACCCCACGACCTACGCCGAGGGGGTGCTCTGCTGGGAAGCTCCCTTGGAAGGGGGGTGGGTAGACTGCGCTTACTTCGTCCCCCACGATCAGCCCCACATCGATAACCTCCTAGCCTGGGCGAGCGCCCAGGGCGCGGCGCGCCATTGCTGGGCCGTCTCCTGTGAAGGGCGCCCAGTGGAAGGGCTGCGCATTGGCAAACCCGGCGGCACGCCGATCTGGGTGATTGCGCGCCAACACCCGGGAGAAACCATGGCCAGCTGGGCCAGCGAGGGGCTGATCCGCGCACTACTCGACCCCACCCGGGAGAGCAGCCAGCGCCTCCGGGAATCCTTTGAATTCCATATCGTGCCCAACATGAATCCCGACGGTGCCGCCAAGGGGTATCTGCGCACCAACGCCGCGGGCACCAACTTGAATCGCGCCTGGCAGGATCCGGAGGGGGTTTCCGCCCCGGAGGTCGCCGGGGTATGGCAAGCCATGGCGACCAGCGGGGTTGCGCTGTTCCTGGATCTTCATGGCGATGAAGCCCTCCCCTATGTCTTCACCGCGGGCTGTGAGGGCGTGCCGGGTTTCGGGGACGGCGAAGCGGGGGCACGCTGGGCCGCCCGGCAGCAGCGCTTCCGTGATCATCTGGAAGCCTTGAATCCGGCCTATCAGCAACGCTACGGCTATCCCGTGGCGCCCCCGGGGCGCGCGAATCTCGCCATGGCCACCGCAGCCGTGGCGCACCGCTTTAATTGCCCAGCCTTTACCCTGGAAATGCCCTTCAAGGATGATCGCAATCACCCCGATCCCGAAGAAGGCTGGTCCCCGGCTCGGAGCCAGGCCCTCGGGGCCGATCTGCTCCCGGCCATCCTGCAAACCTTCGAAGCTGAACGCCCCTAGGAGGCCCCATGGATCATCCCGCCCCAAGCCCCGAACAAAATGCCATCGAAGCCGCAGCCTTTCGCCGGCTCCTCGAGCACTTGGACAGCCACCGGAACGTGCAGAACATCGACCTCATGAATCTGGCTGGCTTTTGCCGGAACTGCCTCAGCCGCTGGTACCGGGAAGCAGCGGAAGCGGCCGGGGCGCCTCTAGAAGACAGCGCTGCCCGGGAGCGGGTATATGGCATGCCCTACGAAGTATGGAAGCGGGACTTCCAAAAGTAGGCCCCTTACCGGAGATTGATCGCCCATGACCGCCCCCCAACGCCTGACCCTACGCACCCCGGACGATTGGCACCTGCACCTTCGCGACGGCGCCATGCTCGCCGCCGTGGCGCGAGCCACGAGCGCTCAGTTTCGCCGCGCCATCGTCATGCCGAACTTGGTACCCCCGGTGCGACGGAGCGAAGACGCGGCGCGCTACCGAGACGCCATCTTGGCGGCGGTGCCCCCGGGTCAGGCCTTTGAGCCGCTCATGACCCTTTACCTTACGGAAACCACCGAGGCAGAGGACCTACGCCAGGGCTGGGAAGCGGGTCTTGTCACCGCGGTGAAGCTCTACCCCGCGGGGGCCACCACCAATTCCGATGCCGGGGTCCGGAACCTCACGGTGCTCGATCCCGTCTTCGAAACCATGGCCGACCTGGGCATGCCCCTGCTCATTCACGGCGAAGTCGTCGATCCCGAGATCGACATCTTCGATCGGGAGGCGGTCTTCATCGAGCGTGAATTAAAACCCCTCCGCCAGCGCCATCCAGGCCTAAAGGTGGTGTTTGAGCACATCACCACGGCGGAGGCCGTGGCCTATGTGGAAAGCGAGGGGCAAAACCTCGCCGCAACCATCACCGCCCATCATCTTCGGTTGAATCGTAACGATCTGCTGGTGGGCGGCATGCGCCCCCACCACTTTTGCTTGCCCGTGGCGAAGCGGGAGGTTCACCGCCTCGCCCTTCGCCGCGCCGCCACCAGCGGTAATCCGAAGTTCTTCCTGGGCACGGACTCAGCACCCCACCTGGTGAGTGACAAGGAAAGCGCCTGCGGCTGCGCAGGCATCTTCAGTGCCCCCGTCGCCCTCGAAAGCTACGCCACCACCTTTGAGGAAGACGGCGCCCTTGACCGCCTCGAGGCCTTTGCCAGCGAGTTCGGGCCCCGCTTCTACGGTCTGCCCCTTAACGAGGGCACGGTCACCTTAGAGCGGACGGAAGCCACCGTGCCCGTCACTTGGGAAACGCCCCTCGGGGACGTACGGATCTACCACGGCGGAGAGGTGCTCCCGTGGCGGTTGGTGGGGGGCGCGTGCTAACGGACGCGCGCAAGCAGGCGCGCTAGCGGCGCCAACGCGCCAGCAGCCAGCCCACGAGGGCGGCGGGGACGGCGCACGCCAGCACCAGCAGGCTTGCGCCGAAAAGGAACTCGGCCAAAAGCGCAGGATCAAGCCCCCAGCTGTCCCAGAAAATCCAAAAGAAGCCTCCCAGAAGGGCGCTTCCGAGGAGGATGCGACGTCGAAGCGTGCTTCCCGAGCCAGCCATGGTGAGCCTCTCCCTAGGCCGTGGATTTTTCGATGCGTAGCGCAGAGGCGCAGAGCGCGCTCAGCCCATAGAGCACCAGGAATACCTGGAACGCCAAGTCGTACGCCCCAAAGCGGTCAAACACCCACCCGGCAAAGGGTAAGCCAGCGATTTGCAGGGGCATCATGGCCGGGCGCATAAGCCCCATGACCTTTCCAAAATTCTCTCGCCCGAACACCTGCCCCGCAATGGCCCCGTGGAGCGGCACGATGCCCCCCATGCCAAAGCCAAAGAGCGTCGCAAAGACCGCAAAGAGCGCGTAATCCGTGGTTTGCAGCATGCCCAGCTGCCCCAGGAACTGGGTCCCGATGGCCGTGTAGAGGGCCACCCGGGGATCGACCCGATCCACCAGATAGCCAAAGAGCACCTTCCCCAGCACCCCCGCGGCGGCGCCGAAGGACAGGATGGGCGCCGCTTCGAGCACGGTATAGCCAAGATCGCTTACCCGGGGAACCATGTGCGTGAGCGTCGCGCTCATGCAGCAAAAAAGGCACCCCACGCAGAGGGTCAGCATCCAAAAGTTCCGATCTCGCAGAAAACCGCGGGTCGCGAGCACGGGCTTCGGCGCGGCAGGGGTCAGCGAGGGTTTATCGCCATCCGGGGCAAGGCCGAGGTGCTCCGGAGACGACACCACAAAGCGCAGGGTCACGGGCAATACGAGAAGCGCGGTGAAAGCGCCAAAGACTAAAAAACCCCCGCGCCAGCCGACGGCCTCAATGAGCAGCGCGGAGAGCACGGGCATCAGCACGCCGGAGAGGGAAATGCCCATGGTGGCCACGCCGAGGGCCATGCCCCTCCGGCGATCGAACCAGTTGGCTACCAGCTTGGCGGTCGCCAGGCCGCCCATGGAGTTCAGGCCAAAACCGATGAGGGTGGAAAGGATCAGGTAGAACTGCCACTGCGCGGTGATGAGGCTCAACAGGCAAAAGCCGAGGCTCATGGCGGCGGTGCCCGCGGCGATCACGTATTTGATGGGGTAGCGATCCAACGCCTGCCCAAGAAACGGCGCAAGGAGCGCGCCCACGGCGTTCACCAAGGTCAGGCCCAGGGAGACGTCAAAGCGCGCCCCGCCAAACTCCGCGGCCAGGGCCTTAAAGAACACGCCGTAGGAGTAGAAGAAAAACCCCACGGCGATGAAATCAACGAAAAAGGCCACCGCCACCATGCGCCAGCCTAGAAAGGGGGCTTTCTGGCGGCGGGACGTGGACCTAGCGGGATCCTCGGCCGCCGCGGCGGCCGGGCCTCGATTCTCCGGCACAGCGCCGGATCAGTCTTCAGGGTTAATCGCGAGGAGCTCCACCTCAAAAACCAGCGCAGCGTTCGGGGGGATGCTATCCCCGGCCCCGCGGCTACCGTAGGCCAGCTCCGGAGGAATCCAGAGCTTGAAGCGATCCCCCACGGCCATAAGCTGGAGCGCCTCCTGCCAGCCCGGAATCACCCGGCTGACCCCGAAGGTGGCGGGAACGCCCCGGGCCTCCGAGCTGTCAAACACGCTGCCGTCCGCGAGCTGCCCGGTGTAGTGGGTGCGCACCGTATCCTCCGGCGTCGGCCGCTGCTCGCTGTCGCTCCGCTTCAGCACCTGGTACTGGAGCCCGGACGCCGTAACCACGACCCCCTCCTGGCTTTGGTTTTCCTCAAGGAAGCGCGCCGCTTCCTCCGTGGCCGAGGCCGCTTCGGCGTCGGCCTCCGCCTGGCGCCGCTCCACGATGCTGTCCCGGGCGTCGTTCAGGCCTGCCTCATCCACCTGCTGGGGCCGGCCGGCTACGGCATCAGCCACCCCTTGAGCGAAGGCCTCACCGTCAAAATCCTCCTCAAGCTGGCCCGCGAGGCTTTCCACGGTGTTGTAGCCAAGACCGTAGCTGACGCGCCCCGCGTCGCTCGTGGGCGCTGCCTTTGCCCCGTCCCCTTCCTGCGGGGCGCAGCCGGCAAGCAGCAGAGTACTGAGGGTGGCGGTCAAAAGGACGGGCTTAAGTAAGGCCGTGGCCATAGCAAGGGTGCTCCAAGGCAAGGGAATGAAACCGGGGCCCCTCCCCGGGGCCTTCGGCGCGGGGACACGCCGCGGTTGCGTGGCCCAAATGGCGACGCCTACTATACCGAGGCAAAGGGGGCCTGGCACGTAAGCGCGCCTCGGCCTTCGCACTCACGCTCACCTTAGGATGTGACGCATGCGAAACCCGCTTCTTCGGCCGCTGAGCGCGGCCCTGCTTGCCCTGTCCTTCACGGCTGGGGCTCAGGCCCTAGGCCCCGAGGAGGGCCCCCTCACGCCCCTTTCGCCGGAGGCCGAACATCCCGAAACGGCCCTTGCGGTTCTAGAGCAGCTCGCGCGGCACCACTACGTGCGTCGGGCCATCGATGACACCCTTTCCAGCGACACGCTGGATCATTATCTCGATGCCCTAGACCCCCAGCGCGCCTACTTTCTTGAGGGCGACATCGCCCAATTCGAGCGCTACCGCTACACCCTGGACGACGCGCTCCGGCGCGGGGATCTGACCCCCGCCTTTGAAATCTTTAACCGCTACCAAGCTGCCGCGGAGACCCAGCTCGAGTCCCTGCTTGGCCTCCTGGAAAGCGGCATCGAGACCCTCGATTTCAGCAAAGAGGAATACCTCGCCATGGACCGAAGCGAGGAACCCTTCCTCGCCAGCGCCGAGGCGCGCGAGGACCTTTGGCGCCGGCGCTTAAAGGCCAGCGTGCTATCCCTCAAGCTCGCGGATAAGGCGGACGACGAGATTGGCCCCCTCCTTGAGAAGCGCTACCGCAACCGCCTGAACCGGTTGAAGCAGACCACCGCCGAGGATGCCTTCCAGCTCTACATGAACGCTCTGGCGGCGAGCTACGACCCCCATACGCAATACTTTTCTCCGCGCACCTCGGAGAACTTCAACATCCAGATGAGCCTGTCCCTCGAGGGCATTGGCGCCGTACTGCGGGTAGAAGACGAATACACCACCATCGCAAGCCTGGTCCCCGCGGGGCCGGCGGAGAAGAGCAAGCAGATTAAGCCGTCCGACCGGATCAGCGCCGTGGCCCAGGGGGAAGACGGGGAATTTGTGGACGTGGTGGGCTGGCGCCTTGATGACGTCGTGGACCTCATTCGAGGCCCCGCGGGCACCACGGTGCGCCTTGAAGTGCTACCGCCGGATAGCGAAGCCGGAGCTCCGCCCCGGGTCCTTAGCCTGGTGCGGGAGGCCGTAAAGCTCGAAGAGCAATCGGCGCAGAGCGAAGTCATCGAGGTACCCCGGGGCCAGGACACCTATCGCATTGGGGTGATCGATATCCCCACCTTCTACATCGACTTCAAAGCGCTTCAGCAGGGAGATCCCGAATACAAGAGCACCACCCGGGACGTGCAGCGCTTGATTGAAGCGTTGCGCTGCGAAGACACGGAGGCAGGGGAGGCCGAGGACGCGGCGCCCTGCGAACCGGTGGACGGCATCGTCATCGACCTCCGCAATAATGGTGGCGGCTCCCTGCAGGAAGCCAATGCGCTCACGGGGCTTTTCATTGAAGCGGGGCCGACGGTGCAAATTCGCAGCGCCAGCGGCCGGGTCGATCTCTTTAACGATGAAGACGGGCAGGTGGCCTGGGAAGGGCCCCTCGCTGTGTTGGTGAATCGCCTGTCGGCCTCCGCCTCGGAGATCTTCGCCGGCGCTATTCAGGATTACCAACGGGGCCTGGTCCTAGGGGGGCAAACCTTCGGCAAGGGCACGGTGCAAACCCTCATCCCCTTAAACCGGGGCCAGCTCAAGATGACCCAGGCCAAGTTCTACCGGGTATCGGGGCAGAGTACCCAGCACCAGGGGGTGATCCCGGACATCGAATACCCCGAGGTCTACGACCGGGATGAGATTGGCGAAAGCACGCTTGATGACGCCCTCCCCTGGGACGTGATCCGCCCCACCCGCTATCGCCGGGGCCCGAACTTGGCGCCGCTGCTGGCCCTTCTCGAGGACCGGCATGAAACCCGCGTGGAAACGGACCCGGACTTCGCCTACCTAGAAGCGATGGTGGAACGGGCCCGGGCCCGGAGCGCCCGCAATCGCCTCTCCCTCAATGAGGCGCAGCGGCGCCTCGAGCGGGAGGAGGATGAGGCTCTACGTCTGGCCATAGAGAACACCCGGCGGGAAGCGAAGGGCCTTCCCGTGGTGGCCAGCCTAGAGGCCCTGGAGAAGGACGACGATGAAGCCTCCGAAGGCCAGGACGAGGACAGCACGGAAGACGCCACCATCAAGGCCGCCAGCGCCCTTGTGGAGGATCTTGAGAGCGACGCCGCCAGCGACCTGACCGAAGAAGAAGACGATGAAGAGGACCGGGATGCGCTGCTCGCCGAGGGCGCAGAAATCCTGGTCGACTACCTATCCCTACGCCAGACCGCCGCGGTCAGTGCCCCCTAGGGCACCGCGGCCCGTTGGAGAATGACGCACCATGCATCCTGGAATACACGCCGCTAAGAACCCCGACAAACCCGCCTATATTTTTGCCGCCTCGGGGGAGACGGTCACCTACGGAGACCTCGAAGCCCGCTCGAATCAGGGAGCGCAGCTGTTCCGAAGCCTGGGTCTGGCGGTGGGGGACCACATCGCCATCATGATGGAGAACCACCCCGCCTTCTTCACCCTGTGCTGGGCGGCGCAACGCGCTGGGCTCTACTACACGGCCATCAGCTACCGGCTCCAGGAAGAGGAAGTTGCTTACATCGTTGAGGATTGCGAAGCAAAGGTGTTCATCACCACCCATGCGCAGCGCGACCTTGCCGGCCGCCTAGCGGGGCGCTTGAACGTTCATCGCTTTATGCTGGACGGAACCATCGAGGGCTTTGGCAGCTGGGAAGACGCCGTAGCGACCCAGCCCGCCGCGCCCATTGCTGACGAAACGGAGGGGGCGGACATGCTCTACTCCTCCGGCACCACGGGGCGCCCCAAGGGCATTAAGGTGCCTCTCAGCGGCGAGCCCCTCGGCAGCGCCGGCGGCCTCCTGGGCCTCACCCAGGCCCTCTATCAAATGGATGAGAACGTCCGCTACCTGTCTCCAGCGCCGCTCTATCACTCGGCGCCCCTGCGCTACAACATGGCGGTCATGCGCCACGGGGGCACCTCGGTGATCATGGAGCGCTTCGATCCGGAAGAAGCCCTCGCCCTCATCGAAAAGCACCGGCTAACCCACGGGCAGTTCGTGCCCACCATGTTCGTCCGCATGCTGAAGCTGCCCGAAGCGGACCGGCTCCGCTATGACGTCTCAAGCCTGAAGGTCGCCATCCACGCCGCGGCCCCCTGCCCCGTCCCCGTGAAGCAGGCCATGATGGACTGGTGGGGCCCGGTCATTCACGAGTACTACGCGGGCACGGAGGGCAATGGCTTCTGCGCCGCCGGGCCCCAGGAATGGCTGGCCCATCCTGGTACCGTGGGCCGGCCCCTCCTCGGCGCGGTGCACATCTGCGACGACGACGGGCGCGAACTTCCCCCGGGGGAGACGGGCACCATCTACTTCAGTGACGGTGGCACCTTCGAGTACCACAACGACCCGGACAAAACCGCCGACTCCCAACACCCCTCCCAGCGCGGCTGGACCACCCTGGGGGACATGGGCTACGTCGACGAGGATGGCTTTTTGTTCTTAACGGACAGGAAGACCTTCATGATCATTTCCGGGGGCGTAAACATCTATCCTCAGGAGGTCGAGAACCTCCTCGTGACCCATGAAAAGGTGGCCGACGTGGCCGTTTTTGGAGTGCCCAACGAAGAGTTCGGGGAGGAGGTGAAGGCCGTGGTCCAGCCGATCTCCATGGACCTTGCGGGGCCCGAGCTGGCAGAGGAACTCATCGCCTTCTGCCGAGCCCACCTGGCTCACCTGAAGTGCCCCCGCTCCGTCGATTTTGAAGCGGAGCTGCCCCGCCATCCCACGGGCAAGCTGTATAAGCGCCTGCTCCGGGATCGCTACTGGGAAGGGCACGGGAAATCCCGCATTTTGTAGGCCTGACTTTTGCAAAACGAACTAGGACCGGAGGTCCTCCGCGAGGGCTTCCGGCACCAGCCCATAGATCGCCGCATCGTGCCGCCCGTTGGGTAGCAGAAGCCGGCTTTTGAGTACCCCTTCCAATTCCGCCCCCAGCGCTTCGGCAACGCGCCGACTGGGGGCGTTGTCGACGGCAACCAAAATCGATACGCGCTGCACCGTGCTCGCGGCGAAGGCCGCCTGGCATAGCGTGGCGGCGGCTCGGCGAGCGAGTCCACGGCGCTGGGCGTCGGCGCGCACCCAATAACCCAGCTTCCACACCCCGTCGTAGCGATCCACGGGCATTGGGCTTACGGCGCCCAGCACCGCCGGAGAGTCGTGGTCGGGAAAGATGAGGGTGCGGTGCTCAAGGGTGGCTTCGGCGAGAAAGGCCTCGGCGCTGGCTAAGGTGTAGCGCGCCGAGCACCAGGGTAGCCAGGGCGCTAGGGCGTCCCGGGAGGCATCGACGGCCTCATAGAGCGCCTCCGCCTGGCTTGGCTCGGCGGGGCGGAGCCACTCCCCCCCAGAGGTGCGCAGTGGCTCGCTGAGGCCCATGGCTAGCCGGCCGCCTCGACGCCGTCGAGGAGGAAGGCCGGAGCCCGCGTTTCGACGGTCTTCAGGAGCGCCCCAACGAAAGCGTCCTGGCTCAAGGTCAATTGCTGATCTACCCCATAGCGACGGAGGGTAACGGTCCCCTCCTCCACTTCCCGCTCCCCAATGATAAGCAGGTTCGGGATCTTCTGCGTGGTGCCTTCGCGGATCTTCCGCCCCACCGTTTCCCCTTCCGCCGCCATTTCCGCCCGCACCCGATGGCCCCGAAGCCGGCGCACCAGGGCCTGGCCGTAGTCGTTGAAGCGATCGGCCACGGTGATGACCTGCACCTGCACCGGCGCCAGCCACGCTGGGAAGGCGCCGCCGTAATGCTCAAGGAGGAAGGCCACCATGCGCTCGTGGGTGGAGAAGGGCGCTCGGTGAATCACCCAGGGGGTGTGGAGCTCGCCATCTGCGCCCTTGTACTGAAGGCCAAGGCGTCCCGGCTGCGCAAAGTCGAGCTGCACCGTGGAGACCGTTTCCTCCCGCCCCGTCACCGTTTTGAACTGGATGTCGATCTTCGGGCCGTAGAAAGCCGCTTCCCCGGGGCCATCGAAGTAGTCCCAGCCCAGCTCGTCCAGGACCTCCGCAAGCACGCGCTCGGCGTGGGCCCAGGCCTCGGGATCGTTGATGTACTTTTCCTTTCCCTTCTCGTCCTCCGGATCCCAGCGGGAGAGGCGCACCCGGTAATCGGTCACCCCGAGCACCGCGTAGGCCTCCTGGTACATCTGGAGCACGGCTTTGAATTCGTCCTTGATCTGCGCTTCCGTGCAGTAGATGTGCGCATCGTTCATGCACATGCCGCGTACCCGCACGAGGCCGCCCACGGCGCCGGACTCTTCCCAGCGATAGACCTGACCGTACTCGGCGAGGCGGAGGGGCAGATCTCGGTAGGACCGGGGGCGGGCCGAGAAGACCCGGTGGTGGTGGGGGCAGTTCATGGGACGAAGCACGTAGCGCTCCTTTACCCGGGCGCTCTCGCCCTCTTCCCCTTCACCCTCCGCGTGCTCTTCCGCGTGATCCTCGACCTCCATCACCGGGAACATGGCGTCCTGGTAGTAAGGCAAGTGCCCGGACTGCCAGTACAGGTCCACCTTCGCCAGGGGCGGCGTAGTGACCCGCTCATAGCCGTAGGCAAACTCAAGATCCTTGGCGTAGCGCTCGAGCTCGTCCCGAATCACCGTACCCTTGGGCAGCCAGAGGGGCAGGCCTTTCCCGATGGTTTGATCGATGTGGTAGATGTCGAGCTCTCGGCCCAGCTTCTTATGGTCCCGGGCCTGCGCTTCTTCGTAGGCGCTCACGTGGGCGTCGAGCTCTTCCTTGGTTTCAAAGGCCCAGGCATAGATGCGCGTCATCATCACGTTGCGGGAGTCACCGCGCCAATAGGCGCCCGCGAGGCTGCGCAGCTTGAAGGCATCCCGGGGTATGGCCTTTGTCGTATCGACGTGGGGGCCTTCGCACATATCCACGAAGGGGCCATTGCGATAGAAGGTCAGTTCGGAAAGGTTGTGGCGCTCAAACAGCGTTTCCGCGTATTCCCGCTTGTAGGGCTCCCCCATCTCCTCGAGGCGCGCCATGGCGGCGTCGTAGGGAAGGTTTTCGCAGTCGAAGCGCTGACCCTTTTTGATGATCTTCCGCATGCGCCGTTCAATTTCCGGGAAGTCCGCGTCGGTCAGCGGCTCGGAAAGCAGGAAGTCGTAGTAAAAGCCGTCGTCGATGGGCGGACCAAAGCCCAGCGTCGAACCGGGACGGAGCTCCAGCACGGCCTGGGCCAGGACGTGGGCCAGGGAATGTCGGATTCGGTACAGGGGGCGATCCCGATCTTCTTCGCCGCTGTGCTCAAAGCGTGCCATAGGTCCTCGCTGGTCTGGGGGTGCGCCGGCGTTGCATCATAGCGCTCAGCCCCTATTATGCCACCGCTACGCGGGCCCCCTCGACTATCGCTGCGCTTCCTCCCGTTGCGCCGCCAAGGATCAGCTCATGGATTACCGATGGGTCCGAAAGGCCGTCGCCCGCGGGGACGCGGTCAACGCAGAGATCCTCTCCCTTGATGGCGTCATCTACCTGGCGCTCATTAACGACGAGCCCTTAAAAAAGCGGGACGCCGACGGGCAAGCAGCATCCTTTCCCAGCGCCCACGCGGCGGGCCGGGCCCTCTACGCCCTGGGGCTTCGGGAGGGCATGCTGCGCCACCATTCCCCCTACGACGAGATGATCGGCCGCGGCGATGACGGCCCGCCCCCGGCGCCCCTGCGCACGCCCCTGCGCTTTTCCGCCGTCTAGCCCTTTAAGCCGCGCCCCAGGACCCCATATAGAGGGTCAGATTCGAACGTCCTACGGGAGCGGCACCATGACGGAAGTGATTGAACCCAGCGCAGGCGATGGGCAAGCCTTGATGGTTGCCGGCGACGCCCTCCCCGGCACCATTTTTCTCCTGGCCCAGGATGCACGCCCCTTTTTCCCAGGCCAGGCCTTTCCCGTGGTCATGAGTGCAGAGCTTTGGCTCCCCACCTTCAAGGCCCTAAAGGACCGGGGCCAGGACGTGGTGGGGGTGGTGATGGCTCGGGGCGAGCTCAAGGAAGCGCCCACGGCGGAGCGCCTCCACCGCATGGGGACGCTATGCCGCATCCATAAGCTCCAGCGCCATGATGACGTCCTCCACGTCCTCCTGGAGGGCCTCGAGCGCTTTGAGGTTCGCAGCTGGACCCGGGAAAGCCTGCCCCTGGCGGCGCGGGTGCGCTATTACCCCGAGCGCGCCCTCCCCCCGTCGGACCCGGACGCGGTGAAGGCCTACGCCGTCGCCGTGATCAATACGCTCAAGGAACTCGTGCCCCTAAATCCCCTCTATGGGGAAGAGCTCAAGCTGTTCCTCGCGCGCTCCAACCCCAATGCGCCGGCGCAGCTCGCGGACTTTGCCGCGAGCCTCACCTCCGCCGACAGCGCCGAGCTACAGCGCATCTTGGAAACCCTGCCCCTCCTTCCACGGCTAGAGAAGGTGCTTGAGCTCCTGCGCCATGAAGTAGCCATCGCCCGGGCCCAGAAGGAAATTCGCGACCACGTCGATGGCACGGTGGCGGACCATCAGCGCAAGGCCTTCCTTCGCGAACAGCTAAAATACATCCAAAGAGAGCTCGGGCTGAGCAAGGACGATCGCCAGGCCGACGCGGAACGCTTTAGAAAGCGCCTCGAAGGTCGCACCCTTCCGCCGGTGGTGAACAAGCGCCTCGAAGAAGAGTTCGAAAAGCTTGCGGTGCTTGAACCGCAGGCGCCGGAGTATGGGGTCACGCGAAGCTATCTCGACTGGGCCAGCCAAGTGCCCTGGGGCCACTTTGGGGAGGATCAGCTCGATCTTACCCAGGCGGCGAAGGTGCTCGATGCGCACCACAGCGGGCTTCAGGACGTCAAGGATCGCATTCTTGAGCATCTCGCCGTGGCCGCTATGAAAGGCGAGGTGGGGGGCTCAACGCTCCTACTGCTGGGCCCTCCTGGGGTGGGCAAGACCTCCCTCGGGGAGGCCCTAGCCGAGGCCACAGGGCGCCCCTTCTTCCGCTTTTCCGTGGGCGGGCTGCGCGATGAAGCCGAGATCAAGGGCCACCGTCGCACCTATCTAGGGGCCCAGCCCGGGAAGCTCGTGCGCGCCCTCGTG
>Ga0255754_10002805_pt1 | contig 12781 bp, 6 predicted proteins | sample 101ome_22_FD_179954 | JGI IMG/M metagenome (GOLD analysis project Ga0255754, IMG submission 179954) | Coastal salt marsh microbial communities from the Groves Creek Marsh, Skidaway Island, Georgia - 101412BT metaG (version 2) | ecosystem: Environmental > Aquatic > Marine > Intertidal zone > Salt... | reverse complement strand
TGGCTGGACCGAATCCTCCATCATCTCCACCGCCTTCAGCGGCAAGTTCAACTCCGACCGTACCATCGACCAGTACGCCAAGGAAATTTGGGGCATCCAACCGTGCAGCGTCCCGGAAAAGTAAACCTCCTCGCGACAGCCGAGTGCCTCACCGCCCGCGCGACGCGTCGACGCATCGCCGCGCGGGGTGACCACGCGGCGCACCGTCGACGGCTTTGAAACTTAGCAGTATCAGCGCATTTGTGAATACTCACATGAAAATTTACCGCATCGCACCTTCCCCGGTCTCCGCTTCGCGCTCGCCGAGTTTCGCCAGTCGCGACCCACCGGCGAGAGGGTTTCCCTCCCCGAGGGCTGGACAACGGACTGTGCCCCCTCGCGGGCGGCGCCCCGCACACGGCGACGCGCGGTCGCCCTCGACGCACGCGAGCCGCGAATCGCTCACGTGAGCGCGCGGTTATCGTCCGCGCGCGAGAGTCGCGCGGTCGTCATCGCCGCGCGCTCGAGGGAGACGATCGCGAGGGCGCCGGCGGCGGGCGGTGATCCGATGACGCGCGGCGCGCGCGCAGAGAGCGATGACGACGCCATGGAGGTTGGCGTGAGCGAGGAAATATTAGAAAAGGGTGCGTGGGCGCGCGAGGCGCGACGACGCGAGGCGCAAGCTCGCGCCAGGGCGAGTGAGAGGGCGCGAAGGGGACGGCGAGGAGACGCGACATTGCCCGGTTCGACGGCGCGGAGCGGAGCGAAGACTGACGAGTGTGTGCGCGTGATTTTTCGATGAATTCGCAGCTCGTAAATGGCAAACGTTAAATGCGAAGCGTTACAGCACGACGAGGAAGTTTGGGTACGTGGAACCGGCGAAAGAGGAGATGCCGCCGGAACACGTGAGAAAGATCATCAAAGATCACGGGGACATGTCTTCGAGAAAGTTTAGACACGATAAGCGCGTGTACTTGGGGGCGTTGAAGTTCGTGCCGCACGCGGTGTATAAACTTTTAGAGAATATGCCGATGCCGTGGGAGCAAGTGAGGCACTGTGAAGTGATTTATCACATCACGGGTGCCATTACGTTTGTGAACGAGACGCCGCGCGTCATTGAACCCGTCTTCATAGCGCAATGGGGCACGATGTGGATCATGATGAGGAGAGAGAAGAGAGATAGAAAGCACTTTAAGCGCATGCGGTTTCCACCGTTCGATGACGAAGAACCGCCTTTGGATTACGCAGATAACTTGTTGGACGTAGATCCTCTGGAAGCCATCGAGTTGGAACTCGACGAGGAAGAGGACGCGCCAGTGGTGGAGTGGTTCTACGATCACACGCCGCTGAGGTGGACGAAATTTGTCAATGGACCGAGTTACCGCAAATGGCAGCTTCCGATACCGGTTATGGCGAACTTACACAGGCTTTCATCGCATCTGTTGAGCGACTTGACGGATAAAAATTACTTTTACCTCTTCGATCACAAATCCTTCTTCACCGCCAAGGCGTTGGGTATGTGCATTCCGGGTGGACCTAAGTTTGAGCCGTTATTCCGCGACATGGACCGTGCGGATGAAGACTGGAATGAGTTCAACGACATCAACAAGCTCATCATCCGTAGCGCGTTGCGAACCGAGTACAAGGTTGCGTTTCCGTACTTGTACAACAACCGTCCTCGCAAGGTTTCGCTCGCGGTGTACCACACGCCCATGGTCATGTTCATCAAGACGGACGATCCCGATTTACCGGCGTATTACTACGACCCGCTCATCCATCCCATAGCGCACTACAGATCGTCAAAGGAGAAGCAAGCCGCCGAGGACGAGGAAGACGACTTTGAGTTGCCGCTGGGCATCGAGCCCTTCTTGGAAGAGACCCCGCTTTACACGGAGAACACATCCGGTGGAATCGCGCTCCTTTACGCGCCGAGACCGTTCAATCTTCGAAGTGGTCAAACGCGTCGCGCCATGGATGTGCCTTTGGTGAACAGCTGGTTCCACGAGCACTGCCCGTCTGGCTACCCAGTCAAGGTGCGCGTTTCCTACCAAAAGTTGTTGAAGGGTTTCGTCCTGAATCAGCTCCACAAACGTCCACCGAAGCCGGTGAAGAGACGCAACCTTTTCGTGGCTCTCAAAAAGACGAAATTCTTCCAATGTACCGAGCTTGATTGGGTGGAGGCTGGTTTGCAAGTGTGCAGACAAGGTTACAACATGCTCAACTTGTTGATTCACCGCAAGAATTTGAACTACCTGCACTTGGATTACAACTTCAACTTGAAGCCAGTCAAGACGCTCACAACGAAGGAGCGTAAGAAGAGTCGCTTCGGTAACGCGTTCCATCTGTGCCGTGAGATTTTACGTCTTACCAAGCTCGTGGTGGATTCAAACGTTCAGTTTCGCCTTGGCAACATCGATGCGTACCAGCTCGCTGACGGTCTGCAATACGTCTTCTCACACGTGGGCCAGCTGACGGGGATGTACAGATACAAGTACAAACTCATGCGACAGATTAGAATGTGCAAGGACCTCAAGCACTTGATTTACTACAGATTCAACACTTCAGTGATTGGTAAGGGTCCGGGCGTAGGCTTCTGGGCTCCAATGTGGCGAGTCTGGCTCTTCTTCCTTCGCGGTGTCGTGCCGTTGCTCGAAAGATGGTTGGGTAACTTGCTTGCCCGACAATTCGAGGGACGCAACAACAAGGGCATCGCCAAGACGGTTACCAAGCAGCGAATCGAGTCGCACTTTGATCTCGAATTGCGAGCTGCGGTGATGCACGACATCCTAGATTCTATGCCGGAAGGTGTCAAGCAGAACAAGGCCAGAACCATTTTGAGTCATCTCTCTGAAGCGTGGCGATCGTTTAAAGCGAACATTCCGTGGAAGGTGCCCGGTATGCCCGCCCCGATTGAGAACATGATCTTGAGATACGTGAAGAGCAAGGCGGACTGGTGGACCAACGTCACGCACTACAACAGAGAGCGTATTCGTCGCGGTGCGACCGTCGACAAGACAGTATGCCGCAAGAATCTTGGTCGCTTGACGCGTTTGTACCTGAAGGCGGAGCAAGAGAGACAGCACAACTACTTGAAGGATGGACCGTACGTGACTCCGGAAGAGGCCGTCGCCATTTACACGACGACTGTGCACTGGCTCGAATCTCGACGATTCTCTCCGATTCCTTTCCCTCCGTTGTCGTACAAGCACGACAGAAAGCTACTCATTTTAGCTCTCGAGCGTTTGAAGGAGAATTATTCGGTGACGGGTCGTTTGAATCAAAACCAAAGAGAGGAGCTCGGGCTCATTGAGCAGGCGTTCGACAATCCACACGAGGCGCTGAGCCGCATCAAGAGACATCTCTTGACGCAACGTGCTTTCAAAGAAGTCGGCATCGAGTTCATGGATTTGTACTCGCACTTGATCCCTGTCTATGAAATTGAACCATTGGAGAAGATCTCGGATGCCTATCTTGATCAGTACATCTGGTACGAGGCCGATAAGCGTCAGCTCTTCCCCAACTGGATCAAGCCATCAGACACTGAGCCCGCGCCGCTGCTCGTGTACAAGTGGTGCCAAGGCATCAATAACTTGACGGACATCTGGGACACGAATGAAGGCGAATGCGTCGTCATGTTGCAAACGAGATTTGAAAAGATGTTCGAAAAGGTTGACCTTACGTTGCTCAACCGTCTTATGCGGTTGATTGTCGATCACAACATTGCTGATTACTGTACGGCAAAGAACAACGTCGTCATCTCGTACAAGGATATGAGTCATACGAACAGCTATGGTATGATTCGTGGTTTGCAATTTGCCTCATTCATGACGCAATACTACGGTTTGGTACTCGATCTCCTTTTGCTCGGCCTTACGAGAGCGTCAGAAATCGCGGGGCCCGCTAATATGCCGAATGAGTTCATTTCATTTCGTGATGTTGAGACGGAAACCAAGCATCCGATTCGATTGTACTCTCGTTACATCGACAAGGTCCACGTGTTGTTCAAGTTTACCGCCGACGAGTCTCGCGATTTGATCCAGAGATATCTCACCGAGCATCCGGATCCGAACAATGAAAACATGGTTGGCTACAACAACAAGAAGTGCTGGCCGCGTGATGCGCGCATGCGTTTGATGAAGCACGATGTCAACCTCGGCCGCGCTGTGTTTTGGGATATTAAGAATCGCCTGCCGCGATCTTTGACTACTCTGGAATGGGACAACGGATTTGTCAGTGTGTACTCGCGCGACAACCCCAACCTCTTGTTCTCCATGTGCGGCTTTGAAGTGCGCATCTTGCCAAAGATTAGGATGGCAACTGAGTATTTCGCCAACAAGGACGGTGTTTGGAACTTGCACAATGAGCAAACCAAGGAGCGCACGGCGCAAGCGTTTTTGCGTGTGGACGACGAGGCGCTGAAGGCGTTTGAAAATCGCATCCGCCAAGTGCTCATGTCTTCCGGTGCTACAACGTTCTCGAAGATTGTGAACAAATGGAACACGGCGCTGATCGGTTTGATGACGTACTACAGAGAAGCGACCATTCACACTTCCGAGCTTCTTGATCTTTTGGTGAAATGCGAGAACAAAATCCAAACCAGAGTTAAAATTGGTCTCAACTCGAAAATGCCAAGCAGATTCCCTCCGTGCGTGTTCGCCGCGCCGAAGGAGATTGGTGGTCTTGGCATGCTCTCCATGGGTCACATTTTAATTCCGCAGAGTGATTTGCGTTACAGTGTGCAAACGGATTCTGGCATCACGCACTTCCGTTCGGGTATGTCGCACGAAGAAGATCAGCTCATTCCGAACTTGTTCCGTTACATTCAGCCGTGGGAGGCGGAATTCAACGATTCTCAACGCGTTTGGGCTGAGTATGCGCTCAAGCGACAAGAAGCGCAGGCGCAAAATCGTCGTTTAACGCTCGAGGATCTTGAGGACTCGTGGGATAGAGGTATTCCTCGCATCAACACCTTGTTCCAAAAGGACCGTCACACGTTGGCGTACGACAAGGGCTGGCGGGTGCGACTTTCTTTCAAGGAGTACAACCTCACCAGACAAAATCCATTCTGGTGGACGCATCAGCGTCACGATGGAAAGCTCTGGAACTTGAACAACTATCGCACTGACGTTATCCAAGCGCTTGGAGGCGTCGAGGGTATTCTCGAACACACACTCTTCAAGGGTACGTATTTCCCGACGTGGGAGGGTCTGTTCTGGGAAAAGTCGAGTGGATTCGAGGCTAGCATGCAGATGAAGAAGCTGACGAACGCGCAGCGTAGCGGTTTGAACCAAATTCCCAACCGTCGCTTCACGTTGTGGTGGTCGCCGACGATCAACCGCGCCAACGTTTACGTCGGTTTCCAAGTCCAGCTCGATTTGACCGGTATCTTCATGCATGGGAAAATCCCGACGCTGAAGATTTCATTGATCCAAATCTTCCGAGCGCACTTGTGGCAGAAGATCCACGAGTCAGTCGTCATGGATATGTGCAACGTCTTTGACCAGGAACTCGATGCGTTGGAGATCGAAACCGTACAAAAGGAGACAATCCACCCGAGAAAATCGTACAAGATGAACAGCTCGTGTGCGGATATCTTGTTGTTCGCTGCGTACAAATGGTCGATCTGTAAGCCTTCTTTGATGGGGGAGACGAACGACACGTTTGATCAAAAGAGCTCGAACAAATTTTGGATCGACGTGCAACTTCGTTGGGGCGATTTCGATTCTCACGACATCGAACGCTACACGAGAGCGAAGTTCTTGGACTACACTACCGATAACATGTCGATTTATCCTTCACCGACCGGTGTCATGATTGGCATCGACTTGGCTTACAACTTGCACTCGGCGTACGGTAACTGGTTCCCAGGATGCAAGCCGTTGGTGCAGCAAGCGATGGCAAAGATCATGAAGGCGAACCCGGCGCTTTACGTTTTGCGAGAGCGTATTCGTAAAGGTTTGCAGCTGTACTCATCCGAGCCGACGGAGCCGTATCTCAACTCTCAAAACTATGGTGAGCTTTTCAGTAACCAAACCATCTGGTTTGTGGATGATACGAACGTCTATCGCGTGACTATTCACAAAACTTTCGAAGGTAACTTGGTCACGAAGCCCATCAACGGTGCGATCTTTATCTTTAATCCACGCACGGGTCAGCTCTTCTTGAAGATTATCCACACGAGTGTGTGGGCTGGTCAAAAGCGTCTCGCACAGTTGGCGAAATGGAAGACGGCAGAAGAAGTCGCGGCTTTGATTCGCTCGCTTCCGATTGAAGAGCAGCCGAAACAGATCATCGTCACGAGAAAGGGCATGCTGGATCCTTTGGAGACGCACATGCTCGACTACCCGAACATCGTCATCAAGGGGAGTGAATTGCAACTACCTTTCCAGGCATGCATGAAGATTGAAAAGTTTGGCGATCTCATCTTGAAGGCGACGGAGCCGCAGATGGTCCTCTTCAACATCTACGATGACTGGTTGAAGACTATTTCGAGCTACACGGCCTTCAGTCGATTGATTTTGATCTTGCGCGCGTTGCACGTGAGTAACGAAAAGGCGAAAATGATGTTACGTCCAGATAAAAGCGTCGTCACGCTGCCTCATCACGTGTGGCCGGATTTGACTGATGAACAGTGGATCAAGGTTGAAATCGCCTTGAAGGATTTGATCCTCGCGGATTACTCCGCCAAGAATAACGTCAATGTCTCTGCCTTGACGCAGAGCGAAGTGCGCGATATCATTCTTGGCGCTGAGATCACGCCCCCATCCGTGCAGCGACAAGAAATCGCCGACATCGAGAAGCGCGGCCAAGACGCCAACCAGCAAATCGCCGTCACCACGAAGACGACCAACGTACACGGAGACGAGCTCATCGTCACCACGACGAGTCCGTACGAGCAATCAACCTTTGGAAGCAAGACGGATTGGCGTATTCGCGCCATCAGCGCGACGAACTTGCACTTGCGCGTGAACCACATCTACGTCAACAGCGACGATTTGAAGGAAACCGGTTACACATACATCATGCCGAAGAATGTTTTGAAGAAGTTCATCACGATTGCGGATTTACGTACGCAGATTGCAGGTTATTTGTACGGCGTCTCACCTCCGGACAATCCTCAAGTCAAGGAGATCCGCTGCGTCGTGATGCCTCCGCAGTGGGGTAACCACAGCGCGGTCAACTTGCCGTCCATGCTCCCCGAACACGACTACTTGAGCGACCTGGAGCCGTTGGGTTGGATTCACACGCAGCCGAACGAAAGTTCGCAATTGCAACCGCAAGATTGCACGCAACACGCGAAGATTCTGGAGCAACATCCGTCTTGGGACGGTGAGAAGTGCATCATTCTGACGTGTTCGTTCACGCCCGGCTCGTGCTCGCTCACGGCGTACAAGATCACGCCGTCTGGGTACGAGTGGGGTCGCTCGAATAAGGACATGACGAGCACGAATCCGCAAGGATACGCCGCCGGTCATTTCGAAAAGGTGCAGATGTTGCTTTCCGACAGATTCTTGGGTTATTACATGGTTCCCGACGGCGGTTCCTGGAACTACTCGTTCCAAGGCGTCAAGCACTCCGCGGGTATGAAGTACGCGCTCAAACTTGGAAACCCTCTCGAGTTTTATCACGAAAGACATCGACCGACCCATTTCCTCGAGTTCGCTTCGCTCGAGGCGGAGAAGCCAGAGGAAACGGCGCCGATGGATCGCGAAGACGTCTTCGCGTAAAAAGTTATCTTTTAAACGTGTAACAACAGAGCTTCGATTAATACAATCGCAAACTCCCCGTAATCTTGTCTATCGCCTCCGTCGACGCGGGTCCGATTGCGACCATGGTTTTCGTGCCCGCCTCCACCTCCGTGCGACCCGCGTCTTCGACCACGAACGTCGGCAACCGCGCCGCCTTGGCCTCGCGCACTAAATCCTCAAATCGCGCAAGCGACCGCACCCCGAGCGTCACCTTTTTCTGACCGTCTAATTCCCATTTCCCGAGCTCCATCCGCGACGTCTTTGACGCGATGCTCACCGCACCCACCGCTCCGTGCGCGCACTGCGCCGCCACCTTCCCCGCGCCCATGGGCAAATCTTCCCGAACCACCAAAACCATCTTGTACTCGCCCCCGTCCGCCGACGCGCTTCGAGTGGGGTCCCCATCCTCGTACTCATCCGGGAGCTCCTCGATGATCGGCACACCGATAATCTTATTCGCCTGTTTCGTCTCGAGCTTCTTCTGACGCCTCACCTCGCGCTCTCTCTTCATCGTATCCTTGGCGTCTTCGACGCGGCGGTCCACCTCCGCGGCGGCGACCCACGCGCTAAAGGCGCATCCCGCGACGAAGCCCACCAACCCGTACCGAAATTTCGGACGCAGGAATCCCAGAAACCCGAGCGGACCCCCGAGCCGTCCGCGTCGTCGGCGCGTCGGCGCCGCGGGTTGTTTCGCCGGCGCGCGCGCGACGGCGACCGAGGCGCCGCCGTCGAGCGCGTCCTCCATGGCTTTTCGCGCCGAGGGCGTCAATCCCGCGCGCGACATGTCGCTTGCGTCGAATGTGTGACAGCGAAAGGTTTCCTCGCGCGCGTTGGCCCGGTCGGTCGCGCGTCGAGCGCGGTCGGTCGCGCGTGACTGAGTCGCGCGTCGGTCGAGTGCCCACTCTCCCTCGTCATCTTTTTTTTGGCTCAAATGGTGTCTACGCGACGTGTCTACCTGGATCTATGGCTATCGGGTCTGCGTAGGCCTACCCGGATCTATGACTATCGGTTCTGTGCGTCGCGTCGAGCGGTACGACGGGCGTGCGCGCGTTTCGCCTCGAAGGCGGCGGCGAGGTTTCGTTTTCGTCGTCGGCGAAGCTCTCGTCGGCGCTCACGCTCGAGCGCGTCCCGAACGCGAGACTCGTGCGCGGCGACGAGAGCGTCGCGCCTGACCTCGAGATCTTGATCGCTAATCTTTTGCGATTCAGCGAAGCGATCGAGGTTTTGAAGCGCGACGTTGAGATCGCGGTCTCGAAGCTCGGCGCGTCTTCGGAGCTTGCGCTCGTGGAGCGCGCCGGCCTTTTCAGCGGCGGTGACATAATTTTCCCAGCGCGTCAAACCGGGTCCGAGGAGACCCTCCGTGGCGTACGCGAGGTCTCTTCCGACGACTAATTTGTTCCCGAACTCATCCATTCGAACCGACGCGTCAGCCGACGCAGAGTGATCGAGACGAGCACGAATCGACTCTTTATCTTCCGACGAGACGTACGAATAGTACGAGTCATCGGAATACGAATCAACGCTGTACGAGTCGTAAGAATCGCTGTACGAGTCGTAAGAATCGCTGTACGAGTCATCGCTGTACGACGAATACTCTGACGCCTCGGGACGAGAGGCGCGTCCATCGTACCGTTCATCTCTTCGCGCGCGTCTCTCCGGCCGCGGCAGCGGCGGCTCATCGTACGCGCATGCGTCGTCCTCATCGACCGACGCATCATCCGCATGCGCATTCCTCAGTGTCTTTTCCCAAAGTCTCACTCGCCGCCTCTCCCCTCCCTCCGCGCCTGCTGCCGTCGTCATGATTTGCGTCTCCGGCGCCTCCGCCGTCAGTCTCTGTCTCAAAAATAACGCCGCGTCCGCCCGTCTCTTCTTCAACGCTTTCGCCTCATCCGCCGTCAGCGTCCCTAAAAACTCTTTCCTCTCCAATTCATCGTCGTACGACGCGACCTCTCGCTCCCGAGACGTGCCACACAGCGACGTCTTCGTCGACGCGGGACACGGCCAACAACACACGTCCCGCACGCGCGCGCACTTCGACCCCTCGGCGAAACAATAATCCCTCTCGCACTTCCAAAAGCAAAAGTGTCGATACAAAATTTGACACATTCCCTCTTCGTCGTCCATGAATCCCTCCGGGGCGGCTCCGGCGGCGAGCACCGTGGGCTTGCGCTCAACCGCGCCCGCGGCATTCGCCGACTCGGTCGCCATCGCGACCGATGCGCGCGCTTCTCGCGCCGCGCGCGCTCCTCGCGCACCCCTTGAACCGACGCGACGTCACCTCTCGAAGCGCCGGCGACGGCGAACACGCCTACGACGACCCCGTCGACCGCGCGCTCGCCGTGTTTTGGAGGAATTGGACCGGGAACGCGAGCTGCCGTCACCTGGTCACCACCTCCCCGCGGGGATCCCTGTGGCGCTCGCCGGACGAGATCGAGTCTCGCGTTCGCGCTTGGCTCGATGTGTTTCCACCGAGCGCGTCGGGGGCGTGCGGCGCGCACGGGATCGACGTGCCGACGATCGGGACGAGAGAACCGATGACGCTCTTGTTGAACAAAGCCGAGGCGGCGCGCGCCGTGGTGCGCGCGAAGACGACGCTCGAATGCGGTGGACGGCAGATTACGCTCGCGCCGGGCGTGTTGTTGGTTGATGGGGAGAGACTGGCGCGCGCGGTGCGAGCGTTGCGAGAGGAGGTGGGGGAGGCGGAAGCGAGAGAGATTATTCGAACCGAGCCGGACGCGGCGCTGACGCTCGCGGGATGGTGGGACGAGGAGGACGGCGCGGAGGCGCGAAACTCCCTGCGATCGAGAAAGCATTACGCGCGAGCGATGCCACCGGTTGGTTCGGTGGCTGCTGTGCGAGAGCGGATAGCAGAGCGCGAACGAGGTGCAAAAAAATTCCACGTCGGTGAAGACGGTACGTAGGCGAGCGGTGCTGTGGCTGTAAGAATATTTGTAATACTAATCATCTTATTCATGTGCGACGAACTACGCGAGGTCGACACCGTCGATGTGGTCGTCGGACTCTTCGACGTCGTCAGACGAGGAATCGAATCCGGCGTCTCTCACTTCATCAAACCCGTAACCAATGTTCATCCAGTTTATGTCGTTTTCTTTTGATTTGGGGAGCGGTTCGTCATCATCGTCGTCTGGTTTTACGCGCAATCGATGATGTTTTCCATCCGCGTCAGACTCGAGCGAGCCCTTTCGACGAATGTTGTCCAGCTGTGTCGACACTTGCTTGGCGAGTTGCGTGTCAACTTCCGCCAACGCCGCGCTCGCGAGCTCAGCCATCATCTCGACTTGCTTACGCGCCTCGGCCAGAGCGCGATCTGCTCTGTCCACCGTTTCTCCGAGAAGAGCGGTCGATCCGACGATTTCAATGAGTTCATCTTGATCGGAGAAGAGAGTAATCGGTGACTTTTTTGGATTCGCTATCCAGTCGTCTGCGACTCTGATGTGCGCGACGCCAGTGGTGTGAATATTGTCGAGCGCCATGGCCTTATTGTTCCCGGGTTGCCAGGTAAGCATGAACGCACCTCCTGAGAACATCGCTTCGAGTTCGGGCTCTGTTTTGCCCCAAGAGGGCCAGTAGGGCGGTGTATCGCCCGGTAGAGCGCCTCGCACTTCCTCCGCAACGACGTACTTGTACTCGTAGTTGGAACCCGTATGCAGGAGCATCGTTCCTTTCCAGACGTTACCTTGGACCCAGGTCAGCTCTAATCCCGCTTGCGGGATCCAATCGCACCACGTCCCAACGACGAGGAGTCGTTGTCCCGGCTGCGTTTCAAATGGGATGGTGAACTCAACGGGGATGTCTTTGCCTGGATCAGCGCTCGAGTCGAGCTCAGACTCCAGAGTCTGGAACGTTGCGCTGGACTCGGCGTTCGCTATGGCGAGCGATTGTTCCAGTTCACGCAAACGTTTCTGAGTCACCTGCGGCTCTTCTTTGAGCAATGGTGACTTGCCGATCATCGCGAGCTCCTCTGACATGCGCGACTCGAGCATACTCAAGCCTTGCGAGCAATCAGACAGCACTCGTCGGCACGAGTTGATTTCATCGGAAAGAACTTCTATCTCAGTGCGGAGCATTTGCGCGTCTTGCGACGCATCGTCGCCTAGATCCACAAGACGTTGTAATTCCTGGTTCGATTGTTGCTGCCGGCGTGTGATGATTTCGATTCTCTGCACGGCGTTACACGCGCGAATGAAAACTTCATCGACCGAATCGGGCACGTAATTCATGTCCTGAGACAAATCAAAAGAATCCATGGGCGAGACACCGAACGTTTCACGCGCGTTTGAATCAAACATCCCAGCAGACAATTGGCGAGTGTAATCATCTGCCAATGCCTTGGCATCCAGCAACTCAGATCGTAGTTGCGAGTTCTCCGAAGCGAGACGAGTTTGCTCTGAGAGTGATTGCTCCAACTCGTCATTCGTTCTACTGAGATCCGCTACGAGAGATGAGCGAACTTCCAAAGATGTTGAAAGTTCATCTCTTAATGCTAACGTCTCTGCCTCGGCTGCCACCCTCGAGCGTTCCATCTGAATGAAGTCAGTTCTCAAGTCTTCAATTTCGGCTTCCAAGTTGTCCTTTTCTGTCTCCAACTTGACAATCGTTTCATTCGAGATGACGAGGGCCGCATCACTTTCAAAGAGACGCTCTTCAAAAGAGCGTAACAATGCGTGATTTTGATCGAGATCTTTCTTTGTTTGATCTCTCGCTTGAATAGCAGCAGCGTAAGATTCTTCGAGTTGTGCTGCGACACGTGACGCAGTTTCGAGCTGCAGTCTCAAAGTTGTTGTCTCGTCGACAAATGACACACGTGCTTCATCCAGCTCTGACTGCACGCGAGCGATCTCAGATTCACGTTCAGACACGAGACCCTCAAGCTCAGCGCGCAACGCGGACACCTCAGCGTCGCGAGGAGAAGACACTGATGACAACTCGGACTGGAGCGCGGCAAGCTCGGTCTCGAGCTGAGACACGACGCCAGCCTGAGATGCCTCGGCATCAACCAACTGAGACAAGACTCCGTCAAGCTAAGCCTGGAG
>Ga0255754_10002799_pt1 | contig 12789 bp, 9 predicted proteins | sample 101ome_22_FD_179954 | JGI IMG/M metagenome (GOLD analysis project Ga0255754, IMG submission 179954) | Coastal salt marsh microbial communities from the Groves Creek Marsh, Skidaway Island, Georgia - 101412BT metaG (version 2) | ecosystem: Environmental > Aquatic > Marine > Intertidal zone > Salt... | reverse complement strand
CTTCGCGATCTTGATCTCCTTCATCTACATCGTGTACGCTGGTGCCAGCGACAAGGGTCTCGGTTCCCCGTCCAAGGTGTACGACCTCCTCGCGAGCGTCGCGGCCCGTGACGTCACCAGCGCCGAGTGCCTTGAGCGTCTCACCCAAGGCCAAAACTGCGGTGCGGTCGACAAGAACCAAAAGGGTTCTTACTTGACGATGCTTTCCGAGGGTGGCGTCATCTTCGGTATCATTAACATCGTCGGTAACTTCGGTACCGTCTTCGTCGACCAATCGTACTGGCAATCCGCCATCGCCGCCAAGCCGAGCTCCTCCACCAAGGGTTACCTCCTCGGTGGTCTCGTTTGGTTCACCATTCCGTTCGCCCTCGCTACCGCCATGGGTCTCGCCACCGTCGCGCTCGACTTGCCGGTCACCGGCGACGAAGCCGGCGCCGGTCTCGTCCCGCCGGCCATCGCTACCCACTTGATGGGTCAGGGTGGTGCCGCGGCGATCGCCGTCATGCTTTTCATGGCCATCGTGTCCACCGGTTCCGCTGAGCAAATTGCCGTCTCCTCCTTGTTCGCCTACGATGTCTACCGCAAGTACATCAAGCCGAACGCCACCGGTGAAGACATCCTCCGCGTGTCTCGCTACGGCGTCGTCGCCTTCGGCGTCTTCATGGGTATCTTGTCTTTGATCCTCGACGAGCTGGGACTCTCCCTCGGCTTCGTCTACCTCATGATGGGTATCTTCATCGGTTCCGCCGTCATGCCGATCTCCTTCGTCTTGACTTGGGACAAGGCGAACGGACAAGGCGCCGTCGTCGGTGCCATCACCGGTCAAATCCTCGGTCTCATCACCTGGATCTCCGTCGCCGCCGGCTTGTACGACAAGGTTACCATCAAGACCCTCGGTATGAACTACCCGATGCTCGCCGGTAACGTCGTCGCCATCTGCTCCTCCGGTATCGTCCACGCGGCCATGTCCTACATGAACCCGCAAAACTTTGACTTCAGTACCTTGAACGACCGCATCCAGCTCATCGACGATAAGCTTCCGGAGTTCGAAGAAGACGAAGATTCCAACCCGCAACAACTCGCGGACGCTCTCGCCTGGATCAAGAAGTGGGGCCTCGGCTTCTCCTTCATCATGATCATCGTCTGGCCGTGCTTGTCTCTCCCGGCTGGCTGCGGTACCGCGGCCGGCTGCGGCGTCTTCAACAAGGGTTACTTCAACCTCTGGGTCGGCATCGCCCTCGCGTGGGGTACCGTCGCCACCGCCGTCATCATCCTCTTGCCGGTGTACGAATCTTGGGATTCCATCTCCATCGTCCTCAAGGGCATGTTCACCAACGACGACGTGCACATGCGCATGGACATCATCGAGGGTAAGCTCGACTCGCTCCTCGCCCCGGGCTCCACCAAGGAGAACGAAAAGTTGTCTCAACAACCGGGCTACCGCGCCAAGCTCATCGCCGGCCACTTGTAAGCGGCTGAGCCGTCACGTCGCTGAAGCGCCATGAAGCGCTCGCGCGAACATATCATTATTTACGAGCCAAAATTCTTTCTCTCACGCTGCTTCTAAGCATGTAGAGCGGTAGAGAGTGCACACACACGCATGTAATGAACACAATTCCACCGTGGCTTAACGACGTTTCACCACTAAAACGCTTCCGCGGTATAGCTCGCGCGCGCGAGGACTGAACGCTGAACGCGATGAATTACGATATATGTAGAAATTTTATTACATGATGAAATAACGTCGAGTGAGTGGGAGTTCCTGAGCCGGTTCGCTCTTGAGAATGACGCCGTCAGCACGCACTTCGTACGTCTCCGGATCGACTTCAATTTTCGGACATGCGTTGTTCAAAATCATATCATCCTTGGTGAGGTTTCTGCACTTTACGACGGCTTCCACTCGTTTCGAGAGCCCGTAGGTTGATCCGACGTCCGCCTTCGCCGCCGACGCGCTGACAAAAGCGATGCAACTCTTACCCGGTTTTAAAGCTCCGAACATGCCTCTCATGATGACGGGCTCCGGCGTGGGGATGCTCGCATTCGCATCACCCATCTGAGACCAAGCAATTTGTCCACCCTTGACGATGAGTTCCGGCTTGGCGCCGAAAAAGGCGGGTTTCCAAATGACGACGTCGGCAAACTTTCCGACTTCCAAGCTCCCAACCTTGTGAGATAAACCGTGCGCGATCGCTGGATTGATGGTGTACTTCGCGATGTAACGCTTCACTCTAGCGTTATCCACACCGGTGTTTGCATCTTCGTCCAGCGCACCGCGCTGCTCCTTGTTCGAGTGCGCCGTCTGCCACGTTCGACGAATCACCTCGCCCACGCGTCCCATGGCTTGCGAGTCGCTCGCCATGATGCTGAGCGCACCCATGTCGTGAAGCACGTCTTCCGCGGCGATCGTCTCGGCGCGGATGCGAGACTCGGCGAACGCGACGTCCTCCGGAATTTGTGGGTCCAAGTGATGACACACCATGAGCATATCCAAGTGTTCATCGACGGTGTTTTTCGTGTACGGACGCGTCGGATTGGTGGACGACGGGAGAACAGCCTTTTCACCGCACACCTTGATGATGTCGGGCGCGTGACCTCCACCGGCGCCTTCGGAGTGATAGGTGTGGATAGTGCGACCCTTAAATGCCTCGATGGATTTTTCTACGCAGCAAGACTCGTTCAGGGTGTCTGTGTGAATGGTGACGGCGACGTCGTACTCTTCGGCGACGGAAAGACAGTTGTCGATGGCGGCGGGCGTGGTGCCCCAGTCTTCGTGTAACTTCAAGCCCACGGCGCCCGCGCGGATGATTTCGTGTAAACCCTCGGGCTCAGCGGTGTTTCCTTTACCGGTAAAGGCAAAGTTGAGAGGCAACGTGTCAGTCGATTCCAACATGAATCGAATGTGTGCGGGAGACGGCGTACACGTCGTCGCGCACGTCCCCGACGCGGGACCGGTCCCTCCCCCGAGAAGGGTGGTGATACCGCTCGCGACGGCTTCCGTGCACAACTGCGGACATATGTAGTGAATATGCGTGTCGAGCGCGCCGGCGGTCACGATACATCCCTCCGCGGCGATGGCTTCCGTGTTCACGCCGACCACCATGCCCGGCGTGACGTCCGCCACGTCTGGATTCCCACCGTGACCAATACCGACGATATGTCCATCTTTGATGCCGATGTCAGCCTTATAAATGCCCGTGTGATCAATGATGAGGGCGTTGGTGATGATGGTGTCCAAACAATCCGCCGCTCCGACGCCCGCCTGTTGCGCCATGCCTTCTCTGAGCGTCTTCCCGCCGCCGAATTTAGATTCCTCACCTTTCATCGTCAGATCGCGCTCTGGCGTCACGTACAGATTCGTATCTCCCAATCGCACGCGATCACCCACAGTCGGTCCGTACATGTGCGCGTACTTGTGTCTCGGAATCATCAAGGGCTCGCCCGCGCCCAAATCCTCGGCGTCGACGTGCCCGAATCCTCCGTCTCGCACGCGTTGCATGACTTCCTCGATTCTCTCCGCCGTCGCCGGTCCATCGACGAGATTATTACCGCCCTTGACGACCCTGTTCCCGGCGATGTCCACGAGCGTCACCGTCTTCGATTCCCCCGGTTCGAATCGAACCGCCGTGCCGCTCGGAACGGCGAGTCGTCTCCCGAACGCGCGGCGACGATCGAAACTCAAATACCGATTCGCCTCGATCAAGTGAAAGTGACTCCCCACCTGAATGGGTCGATCGCACGTGTTCGTCACTCGCAGCTTGACCTTGTCTCGTCCCGCGAGTAATTCGATCGACTCCTTGGACGTGCACACCTCGCCCGGCGCCGGAGACTTTTTCGCCGCCGCCGGCGCGAACGCGTCCGCCGCCGGTACCGGTATAAACGATCCACGCAGCGCCGACTCCAGATCCACGTCGTCCGCGCATATAGCGTCGTGCACCGTCACTAATTTCGTCCCATCCGGGAACGTAGCCTCGATCTGCACGTCCCCGACCAACTCGGGGACGCCGTCCAGCGCGTGTCGGCGTCCGAGCATCCTCTTCCCCTCGTCTTGCACCTCTGCCGCCGTGCGCTCGCCGCCGCGCGCCAGCTCGGCGCACTGCATGGCGATCAACGCCACGGCTTCGGGATGATTCAATCGCATCCCGGACGCCAGGCGTCGCTGCGCGAGGCGTCCCGCCGCGTACAGCGTCGAGAGTTTGTCCACCTCGCACGGTGTCAAACGCATCGCGGTCTCCTGCGTCTCTCACCCGTTCCTTCGCGTTCGTCCGCGACGCGCGTTCGATGGTACGACTATCGCGCGTCGCTTTCCGCGCGTCGGTTCGCGGCGCGCGTCGTCGCGTCGACGTGTGCGGCGATTGGTCGTCCGTCGAATGCGAGAAGTCGCCGAAAGGTCACACCTCGCCTCGCGCGTCATGGGTGCTCCCACGCGCGCGCGCGACGGTGACGACCACGCGCACGGACACTCGCACGCGGTCGACGCGCACGGACACTCGCACGCGGTCGGGAGCGACGACGAAGTGGTATTCGGTGAATTACACGAACACGACGGCTTGAAGCCTCATCGACACGAGATATTGCGCGGGCCCGGCTCGTTCGCCAAGCGCCGACGCGCGAGCGGACGATCGAAGCGCGCGCAGACGTTCGCCGAGCGCGCGTACACGGTGGGCATCGGTGGTCCCGTGGGGACTGGGAAGACGGCGCTGACGTTGGCGCTGTGCCGGCGGCTGCGCGACGCGTACGACGTCGTGGCGGTGACGAATGACATCTTCACGAAGGAGGACGGTGAGTTTTTGATCGCGCACGACGCGTTGAGAGATCCCGGACGCGTACGGGCGGTGGAGACCGGTGGGTGTCCGCACGCGGCGATTCGAGAGGACATATCGGGAAATCTAAACGCGGTGGAGGAATTGACGGCGAAATATCCGGGCGTCGACGTGTGTCTCATGGAGAGCGGCGGCGATAATCTCGCCGCGAATTACAGCAGAGAACTCGCGGATTACATCGTATACGTCATAGACGTGTGTGGCGGGGATAAAATTCCACGGAAAGGCGGTCCCGGGGTGACGCAGGCGGATTTGCTCGTCGTCAACAAGTGCGAGCTCGCCGACGCCGTCGGCGCGTCTCTCGAGGTGATGGAACGCGACGCAAAGAAGCAACGCGAGGACGGACCGGTGGTGATGGCGCAGGTGAAAAAGGGCGTCGGCGTGGACGAGATCGTTCGGCATATTACGCGCGATTGGGCCGAACAGACGGGTCGGAAGATTGTCCCGCTCGATAAAAGCGCATAAAGTGTAAACGTGTCCCCTCACCCATCACGCGCGACTCTTCGCGCCTCACTTCGCGCATCGTCGCTCGTTCGTCGCGCGTCACCGGTCAAATCGTCCACCGTCGTCGGTTCGTCGTCGTCGGCACTGTCGTCGGCACGTCGTCGTCGAAGCGCGTCGTCATGGAGCGCGCGTTCGCGAGTGACCCAGCGGCTGCGCGCGCGTGCGAAACCTCCGTTCTCGACGTCTCCCGCGTCGCCGGCGTCTCCGCCGTCACGCGATCGTACGCGGCGTACCCGGTCAAGACGCTCGCGCCCAAGCGCGCGCGCGCGGACGATTGCGATTGCGCGTGGGTGTACGTCGTGAACATGGGGGGCGGGTTGGTGAGCGGCGACGCGAGCGGGACGCGGGCGCGCGTCGAGGACGGGTGTGCGCTCGTGCTCGCGACGCAAGGGACGCAAAAGGTGTATAAACACAATAAACGTCGGTGGGGAGACGTGGGGGCGGGCGCGAGCGATGGGTCGGCGGTTGATGGTGAACGAGTCGGGGAGACGGTGTCGGCGCTGTACGCGAGCGTCGGGCGGGACGCGCTCTTCGCGTCGTTGCCGGATCCCACGCAAGTGTTCGCGAACGCGGTGTTTCGTCAGACGCAGGCGATAGACATGCGCGCCGGTGGGTCGTGCGTGTGTGTGGATTGGTTGACGTCCGGGAGGGTGGGGTACGGGAACGAACGGTGGTTGTTTGAGCGAGCGGAGACACGAACGCGCGTGACGGTGGACGACGAGCCCGTGGTCGTCGAGGCGGTGCGTTTGCGGTCGTCTTCGTCCTCGGAGGGGGCGATGGTGAACGGGGATCGTTCCTTGGCGGAAAAGATGGGCGCTGTGAACGTGTTCGCGACGCTCATCGCGCTCGGACCGAGAGTGGAGACGCTGGCGAAATCGTGCGCCGAGTGGGCTCGCGCGCGCGCTCGAGAGCGCATGCGCGGTCGCGGCGCGTCGTGGGTACTCGAACCTTCAGAACTGGTCAAAGACGATCCCACATGTATGTTCGTCACCGCGAGCGAGCTCGAAGAAGAGATTCACGGTGCGAACGGCGTCGTCGTCCGCTTCTTTGCCGCCAACACCGAGTGCGTCTACGACGCCCTGCGAGAGATCCTCGCGCCCTTGGAATCCCACATAGGTGCCCCGCCCTACGCCGAGCGCGGACTCTCGTGATCTCGATGCATCGTTCGCGCGTTCGTTCGTCGCGTCGTTCTCACAGTACCGCTCTTTAAAACCATGATAAACAGTATTTGTAGTTAGTATTACACGTCGAGCAAAAACAACGTCCCTCGCCGACATCCATCTCCGACCCCCCTTTCCCTCCCCTCGCGTCGTCCCGCGCGTCACCGCGTCGTCACGCGCACCCTCATCAATCATTCTTCGGCGCCCCCATCCCCGCCGCGCGCTCCGCGTCTCGCTCATCGTGCGGTTTCCCGTCTCTCATCAATCGCTTCACCGCGCGTTTATAATCCTTCGTCTTCATGTGCGACGCCAATCCCGCCTCGGTCGCGAACCGCCTCCCCGTCGCCACCGCGACGAACGCCCCCGCCTCCTCGTCGATCGCCGTCTGATTCGCGTCGTCGATGAGCGCCAACGACGTCGCCCCGCGTCGAACCTCACCGCCCGCCGCCGCCACCGCCGCCGCGTGAAACGCCTCGTACCGCACGTCCGCGTGCGTCGACGAGCGCTCGTGGACGCGCCGGATCGTCTTGCACGCGTGCGTCTTCGTGTTTCGACCCGCCGTCTTGCGCTTCACCTTGCTTCCTTTCTTCGCGCCCATGGTTTTTCGCGGCGCGCGTCGGCGTGCGGCGTCGCCGAGTGACGCGGGACGGCGCGCGGGCGCGCGACGACGACGACGACGACGCACGACGACGTGAAAAAATCTGGAAAAAATAGGCAAGGTCAACGATGGCGTCGCGCGCGCGTCCGGCGGTTGCAATCTGAAAAACGACGTGGGATGGAAGTGTGTGACGTGACATCGTCGCGCGCGCGTCGGCGCGCGGTTCGAGCGGCGCCGGGACGTCGAGGACGCGTTCGTCGTCGCCCGCCGTGCGAAGGGTCAGACCGCGGGGACGTCGAGGACGTGGCCGTCGTCGCCCGCCATGGTGCGAAGGGTGAGACTGATTCTGGCCGCGCGATGGGTTCGCGATCCGTCGGTGAAGACGTCGACGTCTCGAGAGGGTATGCCGTGCGTCCAACGCCATCGCGCGTCGTCGCGAAGAAATAAAACATCACCCGGATCGAGTCGGACGACGAACGGGTCGCCGAGGGCGTTGACGGTGGGGGCGAATTCCATGGCGACGGTGGAGAGGAGCGAGAGACTCGCGATGACGTCGCCGAAGGCGTCGAGGTCGACGTGGGGCGTTAAACCGTCGCCGGGGGCGTATTGGTTCACGATGCACTGCGAAAAGTCAAACAGGCGACGCTCGGCGTCGAGGACGTACCCGGCGTCGGACGCGAGATCGCACAGTCGCGCCGAGAGGTGGACGAGCCACGTCGGGAGGGGCGAAAAACGCATCGCTTGGTTTTGCCGCAACCAGCCCTCGGCGTCCACGCGCTCGTACACGTGCATCAGTTCCGTCTCCGTGAACGCGCGTTTGACGTGAAGTAATCCTCGCGCGGCGTACGCGCACGTCTCTGTCGTCGTCGTCATCGTCGTCGTGGGCGCTCCATGCCCGCGCGGTCACGCGAGCATGGCGTCGAGCGCGTCGAGCGCCACCTTGGTTTCGGAATTCGCGTCGACGTCGTCTGGATCCTTCATCCCGGCGATCGTCTCTCGAGCGCGCGCGATGCGCGTCGTCGTCGCCGGCGATCTGAAATCGTCCACGGCTTTCGGGTACTTTTCGAAATCCACGCACCGAGCGATGTCGAGAAGCACCCTCGCCGCCGCTTCTCTGCAATTGACGTCGTCCGACGCCAAACACGCCGCCGCGTTCGGCACCGCCCCGAACTCGATCGCCGCCGCCATGTTCTCCTCGCTCTGCGTGAAAACGTGTTTCCCGAGCGTCAACGCCTTGACGCGCACGCGCTCGGCGCCCTCGTGCGCCATCAAACGCGCACACGCGCCCGCGCCGCCGCCCGCCGAAAACGTCTGCTGCGCCTCCTCGCACCCTCTGACGACGCAACTCAGCCCGTACAGCGCCTTCGCTCGAACCTCATCGCTCTCGTCTCCCTCCGCAACCTTCACCAACGCATCCACCACTCCAGCCTCAAGCGCGTGTTTCTGCGCCTCGGGATGATTCTGCGTCGTCGTCGCCAACGCCTCGCACGCCGACGCCCGAATCGTCGCTCGCTCGCACGTCAACGTTCCCGTCAACGCCTCCATCCCACCGATCGCGTGCACGTCCCCGGCGTTATCCACGCGCTCCACGCGTTCGATGAGATCCTCCAGCGCGCGTTCGATCGCGTCCGCGTCTTCATCGGACATCGGTCCCGTCCCCGTCGCCGTTCGCAGCGTCTCGACGTCTTCGCGCATCCTCGACACCTCATTCACCAATCCAGACTCCATCGCCTCGTAAAACCATCGACGCTCCTCGTCCGTGAACTGACGCGCGTGCGGCGCGTCTCTCGCGTCCTCGGCGTCGTGTTTGCCCTGTTGCGCGAGCGACCTGCGCGCGTCGACGACGACGAAGAAGGACGCCAGTCAGTCTGCGCACAAAAGTTTCACAAACGTCACGTCGTCTTCGCGCGCGTTCCGACGAGCGAGCGACGCGGGCGTTCCGACGAGCGACGCGCGACGCGCGCGTACCACTGTAACAGCGCGTTCCAGTTCATGGACGACGCCGGCGTCTCGGACGCATCGCGCGAGGACATGGCGGGGAATGACGCGACGCGTATGCACGTCGCGAGACGCGGACGCGATGCCGACGACGACCGCGATACGGACGACGACGACGACGACGACGACGCGCGCGAGCCTCGCGTCGACGCGCTCGCGCGGGAACTCGCGCGTTGCGCGCGCGGCGAGACCGAGACCGCGCGCGACGGACGCCGACGACGACGACGGTGGTGATTCCGCGTCGTCGTCGCCAGAGTACGGACGCAATCCGCTCACGGGCGAACCGCTCGAGGCCAAGGGACAGTTCACGGCCGTCGTCACCGGGATCGTGAGCGTGGCGCTCGCGGTGGGGTACCTCGCGCTCGCGCAGGTGTTGGATTCGAGGGACATGGCGCCGCCGCCGCCCGAGGCGTTGGGCGACGGGAGCGCGCGACCGGCGGATGAGATTCGTGGTGGGCGGTGAGGATGAATTTATTTTTTATTCTTTGGTTTGATTCGAGGGAGACGTTCGTCCGTCGGCCGCGCGACGTGGACGACGACGTGGACGACGACGGAGACGACGACGCGCGTTTTAATATTACCTTTTTTTGGTTTTTTTTGACTCTACGTACCTACTGCGAACACGGCGGCGAAAGAATGATGATGAAAGAGTGTCCCGATGGTGACGAGTGGTCTACGCCGACTCGCGAACCGGTGGGAGAATCTCCACGGCGCAGTTTTCTTTTAACCACTTGAACGCGAGCTTGGCCTCGAGCGTCTCTTGCGCTTGGGCGTAGAGTTGGTTTTCGTCGTACGGCGTGCCGAACTCTTCGAATTCCGCCTTGGCCTTTTCGACCTCGGCGAAGAGGTCTTCGCCGGTGACTTCGAGCTGTTCGAGCTTGGACAAGTGCTCGCACGCGATGGTGCGTCTGCACACGCGCTCGATTTCATCCTTTTGCTTTGTGAGGTACTCGTTCACCATCTTCGCCGACGCCAACTGTTCGAGCGCTTGCGGGGCTAATTTCTGTTTGACTTGCATGGAAAGAATTTGCTCAGAGTACATGTTTCTTCCTTGCTCTTCGATGAGAGAGCGAGGGATGACGACGTCGCACATGTCAGCCAACGCGTCGACGCACGCCTCGTCGATGGCGCGATCCAAGTCGTACTTGTGCTTCGCATTGATGCTATCCAAAATCTTCGCCTTGGCGTCGGCGATGGAGGTGGAACCCGGGTAAATCTTTTCAGCCAACGCGTCGTCCTCCTTCGGGTACGAACGGCCGAAGAGTTCCTTGACGGTGACGGTGAATCGCGCCTTGACGTCGCGCACGTACGCCTGCGGCCAGTCGCTCGGAAAAGTGATCTCAAACGTCTTGCGTTCACCGGTTTCCATGCCGATGAGCGCGTCGAGCAAACCCGGGAGCTTGATGTTTTCGCTATCGGTATCCAGCTGGAATTTTTCTTGCTTCATACCGGCGAGAGCATCGCCGTCCGAGCCGTCTTCGGCGATGCGGCACGCGTCGATATCCACCAACGCGGCGTCGCCCGCCTTCAATCCACGATCGGTGATGACGCGAAGCGTGGATAAATCCTTCACCGCGTCGGCATAAAACTTCTCCATGTCACCCTCCGCCGTCGAAGCATCCCCCGGCGACTGCACCTTGACCGAGATTGATTTATAGTCTCCGGTGAACTCGATCGTCGGCTCCATCTCCACCATAACCTCGTACACCATCTCATCACTCGGCGCCGCGTGCACGCCCGCGAAAGACGAAAACATATCCATAAAATGCGTCGTAATTCGTTCTGAATCCTGCAACGCCGTCGCCGCCACCAATTCCATCGCTTCGGGCAATGAATTCTGCAATGCCTCCTCCACGCACGCGCTCTGAAACTCCTTCTTCCCCACGTGATTGATTAATAATTGCATCGGAATCTTCGACGTCGCCTTCGATCCCTTCTTCGACGCGTTAAACCCCGGCACTTTCACCGTATCGTTGAATCCCTCGACGACGACGTCGTAGCATCTCTGCAACAACGGCTCGGGAACGCGCACGACGAGACGCGCGCGGCCCTCGCCGGCGTCCGACGCCTCCACCACGCATCCACTCTTCGTCGTCACCGTGCGCGCCTCAACGGCGGTCGCCGCCGCGATGGTACCGACGTTGCGACGCGGACGCATCGTCGCGCGCGCGCGGGCGGGCGCGACGACGGTGCGCGCGCGCGAAGAGAGACGCGCGGGGGCGACGCCGGCGGCGACCGAGGTCGAGGCCGAGGACATCATCTCGCGCGAGAGAGAGGAGAGACGCGCGATGCGCGCGAGAGAGAGCGGAAGAGAGAGAGACGAACGCGAGCGCGCGTTCGTGGACGAGCGCGCGAGACCTCGGACGAGGGCGTCGGCGTGTGCGGGCGGGGCGACGTTCGCGCACAGGGACCCTTTTATCCATAAAAACCTGAACCATGTCCATAAACCCTATATTCACATATATAGATGATATATATAGTATATAGGAACATGGTGGAAATGGTACAGTTGAGGGTATGTGGATGTTTACATGTAAACGATTATGATCCATACGTCCGACCATGGAATGTTTATGTTTTGTGTTCCCGGTGGGTCGTTACCGCGCGACCCGGAGAGACGCGCGCGCGGCGATGACGTCCGCGCGCGGCGTCGACGACGCGCTCGTCGCGCGGGAAGACGCGCGTCGCACGCTTGTCTCCTCGATCGCGCGCGCGCGAGACGCGTTATCAAGCGCCGCCGACGACGCGCGTCGAGACGATGCCGTCGCGGATGAGGACGGTCTCGAACGAGACGATGATGATTTGCGCGACGTCGACGTTGACGCGCGCGCGCTCGCGTGCGCGGCGGACGATGCTGACGCGCATGCCTCTGTCGCGCGTCTTCTCGAGTCGTCCGCCGCGCACGCGCGATCGGTGAGCGAATTCGAAGACGAAGATGCGTCGACGAGCAAGTTGGAGCGCGCGGCGGCGAACGCGGCGAACGCGGCGACGCTCTTTCGCGACGCGTTCGCGTCGGCGTTCGAATCGATGACCGAAGACGCGCGCGCGATCGATGGGTTCGATCGAGCGTCGGCGGTGAAGAGGGTGGCGAGTTTGGGTCGACAGGTGTGCGACGAGACGAGAGACGCGACGTGGGACGCGTCTCGCGAGCGTCTTCGCGCGTCCGGTTGGCCTCCGAGTCTGCGTCCGACGGCGTTGAAATCGTTCTCGTGGTCGCTGGACGATCGCTCGGATGAGACGTTGGCGCGCGCGTTTCGAGCGCTTCGCGCGACGTCGGCGGCGAGGAGCGCGTTCGCCGGCGAAACCTCGTTCGCGCACGACGACGTCGCACTCGCCTTTGTGGAAGACTTGGCGGAATCGCTTCGCGTCACGTTCGCGACGACGGGTTCGCTGAGCGATCCGAGACGACCGGAGCGTCTGTGCGCGTGCGCGGTGGAACTCGCGGAGACGACGCCCGGCGTCCTTCGCGCCGAGCTCGATCGCGTTGTCTTCGCAGATGATCCTAAAGCCTCCGTGACGACGGCTCGGAACTACCTCTCCATGCTCGTACACGCGACCTCCGACGTCGTGCGCTCGCACGTGTGCGTCGCGTGCGCCGAGAGCGAAGATCCCTGGTGGTTACACGTCGCCGACCAGTGTCGAGCCTTCGACGAGCGCGTCTCTCGGCTCGCTTATCACGATCCGGAGTCCACGCCCAGGCTCCTCGACG
>Ga0255754_10002793_pt1 | contig 12809 bp, 5 predicted proteins | sample 101ome_22_FD_179954 | JGI IMG/M metagenome (GOLD analysis project Ga0255754, IMG submission 179954) | Coastal salt marsh microbial communities from the Groves Creek Marsh, Skidaway Island, Georgia - 101412BT metaG (version 2) | ecosystem: Environmental > Aquatic > Marine > Intertidal zone > Salt... | reverse complement strand
CAACTTCACTTTCAATGAAATACTGTCTTTATTAACCTTAATGCTTGAGACATTTGGTGTGGTGTAGATGTAACCATTTTCTACCCATCCTAAATCAGCCGGCATGGAGTCATTTGCTGGCCTTAAATTACCGAATGCATCTTTTATTGGACTTTTCCAAGTAAACGTAGGATAAATGCTCGATAAAGTGGTACCCTTGTTCGAACCTAAACTGTATGGGGCTAATTCATATTTATTGTTTGTACCTGATTGAAATGAGTGATTGTCAAATCTGACCTTAGTACTATTATTTACGTAATCACTTTGATATTGATCGGAAATACCTTTAAACATACAGTTGGAAAACTCCAATTGCTCATTCTCGAAATACAGACCCTGAATATTAGAACGAGATGAATCCCAAAAGATAGAATTTAGTATGTGAATTTTTCCTGAGCTGCTTGGATGATCCCAGGCGGTGCCCATTAAATCAACGTTGATAAAAGTACAGTAATCCAAAAGTGCACCACCCAATGAAGAATCTTTTTGATCGAAATAAAATAGTCTCCGACAATTTAAGAATAGGCAATTTTGGATTTTAAGCCGAGAATAATGACCCCTTATGAGACCGTTATTACCTAATCCATCAACAAAACGACATCCGTCAATTAACGTAGGCTGAAAGAAGTTATAAATAACAACCTCATTACTATCAAAAGTAATGTTCTTTATTACCGTGTTAATAGAGCTTGAATGTTCAGTTTTTATGATTGGCTCATTTTGTACTTTTGACCTAAAGAAAACACTATCAACACCTCCTAAGCTAAAAAATATAAGTCCTTTACGATCCACCAAATTAAACCTATACCTACCTTCCTCAATATAAATTGTATCTTCCGACAACGCCCAGTTATAGGCTTGTTGAACAGTTTTTACAGGATTTTGCTGAGTTCCAAGAGTCAAAACACCTGAATAATTTGCATCTACCCAAACGTTGGATAATGGAGTGACTGCAAGTGTATCACTCGCTATACCCAACACCCCAAAGCTATCAATTGCTCGTATTACATATCGTCGTGCTTTAACAAGCTGGGTATCTCGGTAAGTATTACTCAAGACCGTATCAATTTTTACCACCGTATTACCCTCAAAAATTTCAATCCTATAATTCTCCGCAGTGTCGTTTACAGCCCATCCTAAATAAGCCTGATGGGCCCCCTGATATGCTTTAACAGAGTCCAATTTAGACAAAGGGATATTCGAGTACGCTAAAAATAGATCAGACACAAAGTATAACCCTGTATCTGGATTCGCAGTAATTATTCTGTAGTAATATGGCTTCTTATTTACAAGCCCTGAATCCAAATAATTGCGGGTGTTGATAGAAACAGAATCATACAGATTAGAACCCCAACCATCTATTCCAAAAGCAGTGTCACTTTTAGCGATGTATACTTTATCGATGGTACTAAAATTATTATGACTCCATTCAATGTTGATTTTCTTATCAGAACCAATGGTTTGCAATAGCAATGGTGTGTTCCCTTTTGTAGACTCATATGCCCCCAAATCGCTTGACGAGCCATTAGGTTTTGGTCGCTCATTCCCGAGATAATCGGTTGTAGGATCTTTCAAATGAACAAGTGAAGAATCCATTTCCCCATTGTACCAGGATTTGTAAGAACCTGGTAAATTCCCAAATAAACCATTACCCAATGATAATGCGGGTGAACTGTTTTTTAACCTAAAATCACCAGATGAAATATTTTCAAACTGTGGGTCTATAAAATAGCATTTACTGCAGGTTGCAGCCGAATTCGTCCGTTTAGACAAATCGTCTTTTAGAATACAATTATATAATTCAAGACCTAACCCAGAAATATCTGTTTGAACAGATGCAGACGAATTCCAAATGATTGAATTATACATCTGATTATTTCCTGGCCAGCTTGGTTTCCCATTTGACATTGATCCGAATAACGAGCGATTATCTACCAACACACAATAGTTGAAACGTACATACCCACCGCCTAAAGTATCATTCCCGTCTAGGCCAAAAAGTGAATTATAATTATTCCTGAAAACACAATTTGTAAATGTAGTATTCGCATAATGAGTAGCAATTGAACCTCCAGATGGTGAGCCTGCCCATCCGTATTTGTATCCATTCTCCTCGAACCTACAATTCTCAAGAACATAAGGACCTCCCGCATCTAACCATAGCGCCTTTTTTATTCCTTTGAACGTGAGATTCTTGAAACTCTTTTTACCTCTAAAAAGAGAAGTTGTTATGTAAAACACATGAGTATTGGTATCCGACGATTTTATAATCGTTTGATTAAGTTGGCCTCTAATTTCAATATTATTTACGTTTGAGTCCCGTATACGAATACCCTTTTCATCAAAGGTTCCTGCAGATAAGGAGATAATGTAATCCCTGAAACGGTTGTATTCATGATTAGAATTTGTGAACGGGTCAGTTCTAGTGAAATCAACCGCTCTTTTTAAAGTACGTAATGGATAGGCTGCACTTGCAATCAAATTTGAATCAGAACCGGAAGTACTCACAAAAATAGTGTTACCCGGTTTTTCGTATTTAAAGGCTAGTAGTTCTTCTTTATTGTCAGAAGTACTACCTAAAGAATCTATGGTCGTTAAAAAGTACACATAAAAACTATCGTTACTCAACGGATTACTTAAATCTAAACCATCAACAAAAAAAGTGTCGGTAGTAGCAATAATGAGCTCATACTTGGTTGTATCCGTGTAGTTATCCTCAATATTTGGGACTGCACGACGAAATAATTTATACCTAATAGGGCCGTATGACGATTTCACTGCTGGCCAAGAGATCAATACTTTATAGGCGCCAGATTCTGTTTTTACTTTATCTCGATCAGGCAATCCTGGCCTTGTATGTGGAATGACCCTCTGAGTTATAGACCTTGCGCCAACTTGATCAACAACATTGAATCCTTCCAATACATAATTGTAAGTACTATCATTAGATAATCCAGTTTTGTCAATGATGTCACTTACAGATGAAGATACCGTAGAATTTAGAGCTCCATTTCTATAGACTCTGATAGAATCATAAGAAGACTTTAAATCGTAGTTAGGATTTTGCAATAGCGAATCCAAATGTAACGTTACTTGAGCATCGTCGGTTTCCGTAGAGAAGCGTATTTGACTATGAACCCTGATATTCTCGTATGCGCCAATATCTGTGGGGTCTACTTGACTATATTCAATCCCACTGATGGAAGTCCAATTTTCTAACGAGGGTTTTCCCAATCCGATAAGCATAGAATTATCAGATAATCGAAAGTCTGATTGTATGGGAATCAGACTGTCGCTAACGTTTCCAATATCCTTAATCGTATATCCAGTAGTATCAGAAGAATTTGAAAGCCCCGTCCAAAATGGGTATATGTGATTAGACTCTAAGTGGACGAGTATTACATTGTTATTTCCTCTTGTTCTAAACCTCAAATTCTCTTTATTACCATATATAATATTGTTCAGAAAGAAAGATTTCAATCCTCCTGCAAACGGATAAGCATTTAAACCCACCTCATTGTTGATGATTGTATTGTTCTGCACCCAAATGGTGTCATCCGGATTTGCATTTGCTACATAAAAAATTGCGGAGGCATGAGACCCTGAATTATTCGCTATTAAATTTGAAACTACGATAGCAGAACCCATTAAACCTACAATACCATGGTCGTTAAATCCACTATTATTTCTTGTATTGTTCGTTATTTCACAACCTAACAGACTTGGTTTTAATCCATATGGATTGAAGTTTTGGTTGTAATAATTACTTAATCCTGGAAGGTTGACGATAAAGTTATAATGCTTATTATTTCTCAATCTGCAATACTCGACTTTCACCGAGCCTTGACAACTAAGCAAATCAATGCGACTAGATGGTTCACATGAATCAATCGTACAGTATCTAAGCAGTGAAAACCCATTGGGTTGAGAAAATATTAATCCGCCATCAAATAACGCATGTTTAAGGCGTCTGATCGTCAAACCAATAAAACCAAACATTCGATTGTTAGTTGTTTTAAAAAGCGCAGTACTAACAGGGAGACTATCACCGTAAATAACAGTAGCGGCGTTGAACGAATCAAGAATTAATCCATTGTTGTATGTTGCCAATACGATATCCTTACTACCACAAGAAATTTGATTTTTTGGATAAAATAATCCTTTCTTCAACACAATTGTATCATTCAGCCCACAAGAGTCGATGGCGGCTTGAATATTTTTCAAGGGTTGATTTAACGAACCACTTTGGGAATTTGAACCATTAGGGTCAACATACCATGCTTTTTGAGAAAGAGCGAAACTCCATGTAAAAATAAAAACCGTAAGAGTGAATAAATATTTTATTCGGAGTTTCTTTTCCATTAGGATAAAGTTTGTTGTAAATTTATGAATTCTATCGCATAATTGCATAGAGCAGTAAATTTTCGATTTGCTAAAGATTAAAAAAAATATCAGCCTTATTTTATTACTGACATCAGCATTTGTCGCGACAGGGCAGAATACAATGTACACCCAAGCTAACGTGCAACGTATCTTTCTGAATCCTGCACTCACGGGTAGTAGTACCTTTGACAATGCTGAAGCGGGTAAAATAAGTTTAAACACCCGGGCTCAATGGATTAAATTAGGGAAGCGATTTGTAAGTCAAAGTGTCTCCTTTGAATCACCAATCTCAGAAAATGCCTCTATTGGTTTTAGCGGCGCAATCTCCGACTATCTTTCTGGAACTAGTAATGAACGCAGATACTCATTTTTCAATTCTAATCTCTACTATTCCTATTCCATTAGAATCAATTCAAATACTCGCTTAATGTCTGGTTTGTCTGTTGGGTACTCAAATACTTCATTTGGATCAAATCAATTTAATTGGGAGGATCAAGTGAATCTTAGGAATACCGCCTTTTCATTGGCTACTTCAGAAACTACATCTCTTCTCACGAGGGATTATCTCAATTCTGCTGCTGGATTGGCCCTAGTTGGCAAAAAATTTTATATCTCTGCCAGCGCCCAAAATTTAAACAACCCGGTCATAGGATTTTTTGATGATAACCTACAATTACCCCTATTAATAAATGCAGGCATAGGTTTCGAAATCTATGAAAATCAATTCAAGGGTAAGTGGATAACCGAATTTCTCGGCTACCTGCAAGAAGATCAATCTACCGTGAGAGGTATGCTGCATTACAAGTGGGATAACTTCAGGACAGGCGCTGGTTTGAATTTCTCTCAGTTCAGAAACGAAAATGGTTTTAATAGCATGTCCGTATATTTTGGAGTTAGAAAAAACAATATGTACGTCGCGTATTCAAATGATATAAATATCAGTATCAAACACGCCGGAATACCCATGACTCATGAGCTAAGCCTTGTTATTTTTCCCTACTTACTGAACTATACCAGTAAGCCCAATCCTTTCCCAGAGTATTAATCAATAAGAATAAGGGTTTCCCAAAAGAATATTCAAACCCACTGAGAGGACCTCTTTAAACTGGAGGCGTGGGCCAAAATTCGTTCCTGTCTCATCTAAGGCAATCATAATATCGTCATCGTAAATGAGATGCAAGGTTAGATTTGTTGAGATGTTCTCGTTTACCTGCATATTTAGTTGTGTCTCAAAATTCACATCAATATTTTCAGGTTTCTCTAAATAGTTCGAAAACAAGAACAACCTAGAAATGACGCCTACATTCTTTAAAATTCTTGGGTTGTTGTATGTGATATTTATGGAACCACCTGTTTCAGATCTTAAATTTTTTCCTTCAGTAATAAACTTTTCTTCGAAATAATCATACACGCCGGGCTCCACACCATAAGCTCCCATATTAGCCAAATTCTGATCAAGAACGATGGTATTCTTACTTGTTATGGGGCCTAGTACAATACTTAACTTAGAACTAGGGTTAAAATCAAAACCTAATGCTCCAGTAACATATCCAGGAGATAAAAAATTAGAAATGGGTAATGAATCACCTATTCCGTAATATCCTGGTTGGAATTGTGAGAAGAAACTCAAAGAACTCGTGTAATACCATTTTTCTGAAGCTCTAATACCAATCTTTGTATTGATATCTAATCTATCATCGCTCTTGAACCATTCGGTATCTTCCCCTTGCAACATTAAACCATAACCAGCGTTTAACCCCGATTCCCATTTCACCTTTTCTCCAAAATAATTGAGATTTAGACTTAATGACGTATAAATGCTTATAGAACTTAGCCCTCCTCCCTGCCAGTTTGAGAAACTGCTTTGACTAGTATTTATAGATGAGTTTCCGTAAAACTGCCACCCTTTTTGATAATAATTACTGTAACCGTAACCATTAGTAGAACTACCGCTTGGATAGGTCCCCTCATTTTGTGCATCTAAAAACACAGAGGTAGAAAACCATAAAACAATAAATAGGCGTAGTCTCATTGAATAGTTGGATTGGCTAAACAATAATAACCCAAGAATTTGCTTTTTTCAAAAGTACCATACCAATTCCTACCGATGATGCCGTTTATGATACATCTTCATCATTCGGTAACGACCTTCTTCCTCTGGGCTGCGCTTAACATCGAAGGCGCGTAGGGTATAGGTCAGCTGAGCCATTACATAACGGGTCAGCACCTGGGTTTGAACATCCTCAAAATAGGTTTCATTCACAGTTCTGTTGATGCTCCTATTTTGATTTAAAATATCATAACATGTTAACCTAAAATCCCACGCATTCTTCATCCCGAATTTTCGACCTACACTGGCATTCCAAAGGAAAAAAGATTGATTAAACTCATCTCCTAAACCAGAGAATTGTTGATAATTAATATTCGTATTGATGACCCATTTCCCTTTTGGCATCCAGTTTAACTGAAGCCCTGTATTTTGAATGAAATAGGTTTGATCCAGCGTCGCTTGTAAGGTATTATTCACTTGGTTGTAACTCGTTGTGCTATTGACAAAGAAATCCAAACGTTTACTGATATTTGAACCAATACCCACATCAAATCCGAGGCTTGGATTTTTAGAGGTATTTCGCTGTTCAGGACCATCACCAATCTTAATTAAAGAAGGTGTTTCTCGGTAACTAAAATTCGCACCCGTGTTGAAATTTATTTTTCCTTCAAATAAAGGCTTAGACCAATTTGCTCTACCGCTTAGATCAAATGCACCATCCAAGTTAACCGGGCTTGAAATTTGAGCGCCTGGTCTTAAAAAGTACACGGAGTCACCAGTAGGCACCCTTACCTGAGCATCTCTTACCGACATTTGGGTTAAGGTGGTAATCGCATTTTGAGATGCCGTTCCTCTTAAGAAAACAAAGAACATACGACCCGAAGTCGGATTCATATTATAATACCGTGTAAACAATCGGTGCTGATAATCCTGCACCAAATTCGGATTACCTGTGGTCAACTGAAGAGGATTTGAGTTATCGATTACATCCTGTAATTGGGTGATGCTTGGTGCATTATTTCGGGTACGGTAGTACAATCTAAAACCGTTCGATCCCCAACTACCCTTTCTGATCGTGATTTGCGGTAACAAGGAATAAAACTGACGATTGATTGCCAGCGGCGTAGGAAATGCCTGATCTCCATCTAAATTGGCTACCTGCGCATCCAAACCAACTACGTACTGCACTCCGTTTTTCTTCAACTGATAACGCAACCCAGCGGCATGTCGGCTGTATCCATTATTAAAACTACTCGAGAGTAAAGTGTCTAACTGTCTTTCTGGTAGCGGAAACGGCTTGGTGTAATCCGGTACAAAATTCAGTCGATCGTTACTTTGAGCATTGATATCCATCTCATAGGCCAAAGAAATACTATTAAATGAATCCAATTGCTCGGTTAGTTCCACTTCCGCCGAGAATGTATTTGACAAGCTAAGAATCTCTGTTTTTTGATCGGTTAAACTCGTATCAAGACTAGGAACATTGATAAAGGTATTGAGCAGGTTGTTCTCACCCAGATTTCCGTTTAGTCCTGGTCGAATCTCAACGGCCAAAGAACGCCCGCGTTTTTTGAACGCATGCATCCAGTCAATTTCCAATTGACCATTAAAGTTGGTTGAATTACTGGAAAATAAATTATTGATTTGACTCAGATACCCCGTTGACTCCGGGATAAACGTATTTCCCACAGTAGGGTTCTCGTTTTCGGATTGCTGAAAGGTCAAACGCGGTTGAAAAATGAACCGATCATTGCTATCCGCATTCCACTCCAATCGAGCATTAAATCGATGTTGCTGCCTCCAACTATTCTCAAAGGATGAATCTAAATAGGTCAATCCTGCTTGGTCTCCTGTTACAAAATAACGCTTCGTGAACCGGTCGTTGGTATTGTCAGAATTACTGAAGAAGTAGCTCCCAGACACATCCCATTTTTTACCCCATTTATCTGCATAATTTATAGCTCCTAAGGTAGACTGCGTGATACCCCCTTGATCCTGAACAAATAAGTCCCCCATGGATCTTCTACCAAAATTACCTCCTGAAAAGGCACTAGAAATATCATCAAACGAGAAGTTCTGCTGGTTAATATTGTTGCTTTGAAACAACAATGACAAACGACGATCACCATTAAACGTATTAAAACTAGCTCCCGACTGGTATTTCAAGTCATCGCCTGTTCCTTCAATCGACTGTCCAATACCTCCGTTGAATTTACCAAAACGGCCATTTTTAAATCCAGTTTTCGTGATGATATTTATGGTTTTGGTACGATCGCCATCATCAAAACCCGTAAACTGACTTTTCTCTGATTGGGCGTCGTACACTTGAACCTTGGAAATGGCATCTGCGGGTACATTCTTCAACGCCGCTTTGGGATCTTCTCCGAAATATGCTTTTCCATCAACCAACACGCGCTGAACTTTTTCTCCTTGAGCTTCAACATCACCATTGCGTTCAGTAACACCGGGCATTTTCTTTATAAGGTCTTCAGCCGTAGCATCTGGATTGACTTTGAAGTTATTGGCATTAATCTCCGTGGTATCCCCTTTGATTTCTACTGCTTTGGTCCGAACGACCACCGCTTCTATTTTTTCCTGTTTCTTCAGTAATGAAGTTTCACCAAGCGCGACAACCATTCCATTATCCGTACGCATCATTTCTGCTTGGGTTATATTGATAGTACTCTCATAGTCCGGATGACGGATATCTACCACCCACTTAGCCTCTCTCATATTCACACCTTTGGAGCGCAAACTCATAAATATGCTACGGTCTAGAGCCATTTTATATAGCCCCGTTTCGTTTGTCTCTAATGAAGATACTGGCTCTGATTGCCTATTTAACCATGCCCTAATATCGTTTTGTCCCGTTAGCGACGCTAAGGTATCGTTGGGCATAACATAAACATCTACTCTGGCGCCTTTGATGGGCATTGTGGTTGCATCAGTGACTAAACCTTGTAGTGAAAATGAGCGCCCTCCGCGACCTTGCGCAAATGACGTTGAGCTAACAACAACGGCCAGCAAACCAATCATCCAATTCTTCATTCACTTACAAAGAAAGGATACTTCTCATCTATTCTATTACCCACGCTACTGAAAATGACCAATGAAATATAAAAACGATAAAACCTTAAAAGATTCAACAACCTTTTATACGCCTATTTGTTCCGTTTTATCATGAGCGCTGCAACCGTTATTTTTCCCCATCAATTATATCCCAATCATCCTGCATTAGATAAAGGGAATGTGGTGTACATGGTGGAAACAGATCTGTATTTTACCCAGTTTACATTTCACATTGCAAAATTAGTATTGCATCGCTTGAGTATGCAGCGATATGCAGAACAGCTGATTAAAAATGGCTACAAATTGCAGTACATTTCCATAACAGATGATAAATCCAATACCGCAAAACTGTTCCAGTATCTTACCGGAAAATATATGGATATCCATGTTGTTCAACCGGATGATGATTGGTTATGGAAAGAAATAAAAAAGGGCATTCAAACCACGGCGTGCAACTTACATGAATACGCTAACCCGAATTTCATTACCAGCATTGCGGAAGGGTATGCATTCTTCGATGCTAAAAAACGCTATTTCCAAACTGATTTTTACGCTTTCCAACGCAAGCGTTTGAATATACTATGGGGGGATGATGATAAACCTATGGGAGGTAAACTGACCTTTGATGCAGATAACCGAAAATCGTATCCCAAAAATCACCAATTCGAAGAACCAAGGCTTTCCCCGCTGAGTAAAGATTTTGCCGATGCAGTCACATATATCCAAAAAAATATACCAAACTGTATTGGAACCGTCGATCATTTCAAAGAGCAGGGTTTCTTTTATCCTACTACCACAGAAGAAGCAGAACGATGTTTTGAGGAATTTCTCACCCAACGTTTCAAAGGATTTGGCGATTACGAAGACTCATTCGGGAAAAACCCAGATGAACACTTCTTGAACCACAGTGTTTTGACTCCCGCTCTGAATATTGGGCTCATAAACCCTTCATACGTGTTACAAAGAGCGCTTGAATTTGGAAAATCACACCAAATACCCATGAACGATCTGGAAGGTTTCATCCGTCAAATCATCGGATGGAGGGAGTTCATGCGTATCATCTATCAAAGAGAAGGCAGAAAACAACGCGGCTCGAATTTTTGGAACTTCAAGCGAGACATCCCCAAAAGTTTCTACACAGGGGAAACAGGAATTGAACCCGTAGATGTAGTCATTAAAAAAACACTTAAAACAGGTTATGCGCACCATATCGAACGATTGATGGTCTTGGGCAACTTCTTCATGCTGTGTGAATTCAATCCACACAGCGTTTACCAATGGTTTATGGAAATGTATATCGATGCCTACGATTGGGTTATGGTACCAAACGTTTATGGTATGTCTCAATTTGCTGATGGCGGACTTATTACCAGTAAACCTTATTTCTCAGGTTCAAACTACATTCGAAAAATGTCGGATTACCCCAAAGAAAAAGGAGGTTGGCAAGCCATTTGGGATGGGCTTTTCTGGCGCTTTGTACAAGAGCATCGTCAATATTTGCAACACAACCCGCGATTGGGTATGATGGTGATGACTTTTGATAAAATGAACCCCGATAAACAGAGTGAGCACCTCAATTATGCTGAAGGGTTCTTATCAAAATTGTAAAAATACAATACCCCGATAAACCCTATTGCTCGATTACGAGTATATTTGCCCGAGAATTATGAAAAAATTATTATTTACTCTAGCATCCGTAGCCTTTTTGAGCTACACCATGACTTCTTGTGTCAAAGACGAAGAACCAACCGATAACAATAAAACCGCAACAGGTATTGTTGGGAAATGGAACACCGATGAAATGAATTTGGTCATTTCAGATTCTATCACTGGCATGAAGCTTATAGATACAACCGTGGTATACGGTCAAGGAGAAATGGTACAAGAATTTACTGAAGACGGTATGGTGATCACAACCGATGTAGAGGGTTCCGATACTACTTACTACACCTATAACGATGGTAAATTATTGCTTTCAGATATGTCAGATATGAGCGACCCTACTGAATTAGACGCAACCATCACCGCTACAGAAGCTACAATGACGGGTACTACTTACACATTATTCCCGGTAGATCCTACCACATTCCTTACCGTGAAAATCGATCAGCGTATCAACGCAACACGAATCACAGAATAATTAATTTAATTATAGAACACAAAAAAAAGGCTCCAAAAGGAGCCTTTTTTTATAGATAAAGTTATTGCCGTTTATAGTTGAAACGTCAAACTACCCAATATCATTCGAGGGGCATATAAGCGGTATCCCGCAGGTCTTGCGGCCACCACATGCTGTTCATTGCTCACATTCTGAAGGGATAATTTTACAGACCATTGCTTGGTAAGGGAATAGCCCATTCCAGCGTTCACAACCACAGAGGCAGGTAAATCAGCCACCTCTAAATCCGCTGAACTCTTTCTATCGGATTGGTATACTAATTGAGTGAAAATATTTAAACCTTTCCATCCATAGGATGCTGTAATTCCTCCTTGCCAGGTTGGCATATAAGGCAGTTTATCACCCGATTCTACATCGTTCCATTCATCAAAGGAACTCTTAAAGCTCTTGGTAAAACGCGCATCGGTATATGTGGCATTGGCTTGAATTTCGAAAGCATCAAAAATCCAACCTGCACGCGCTTCTAACCCTTGAATGAGGGCACTTCCACTATTAAATAAATCACCAGATCCCGTACCTCCAGAAGCTGCCATGTCCGAACCCAATAAACGACGGTAATCGCTGTGAAAAGCCGTTAATTGAATAGGTAACTTTCTATGCTTAATGCCCAACTCAGAATTGATACTTTCTTCAGGTAACACGCCTTCTTTTGAACCTGCAGGTGTGAAGCCTTTGTGAATACCGGAGAAAATAGTCCATGAGCCGACCGATTTATTCAGACTAATTCCCGGTAAAAGCACTTGCGTGCGATTCTCTCTCAATTTGATGATATTAAAATCCCTTTCTGCATTGGATTTACCGAAATCTACGCGCGAAACCATTATGTTTTCACCTCGGAGACCTGCTTGCAAGGTCCAAGAGCGATAGCTCGCGGTTGCTCTATAATACGCACTTTGAGCCGAAGCAAAATCGATTCTATTACCCGCTTCGCCTTGTGCACCATTCTCCAAAAGTTGTATAGAGTTTTTTAAGCTGTATTTATCCGATTCTTGGAACCGATCTTCCTCATCGTAATGCATGCGTAAACCAGCTTCTTGGGTAAACTTGATAGACCCAATATTCTCCGTCCACAAACCTCTCAATTGCATA
>Ga0255754_10002790_pt1 | contig 12822 bp, 24 predicted proteins | sample 101ome_22_FD_179954 | JGI IMG/M metagenome (GOLD analysis project Ga0255754, IMG submission 179954) | Coastal salt marsh microbial communities from the Groves Creek Marsh, Skidaway Island, Georgia - 101412BT metaG (version 2) | ecosystem: Environmental > Aquatic > Marine > Intertidal zone >... | reverse complement strand
TAATTACGTAATATAAATATCTAAATATAGAATTATAAATATAGAACGCCAAATATAGAACGCCAAATATATAGACCTAAATATAACACATAATAGTATATTATCAAAAAAAATTTGTTAAAAAAAATTATAACTTATTTTAAGTTGTGTTTGTAAGTTGTTGATAGTGAAGGACTTGCAAAAATTGGGACCCCCTGTTTTCGTAAGTCCTTGCTTCGCAAGGACTTACATTGATTGTTATAGCATGTAACGTGCCATCTATGCATAAAAAAAGACCCCCTTTCGGGGGTCTGTGCGATGATTTTGTGCTTGACTAGTTAGCCAGGGCGATCTGATTTTGAGTTTCTTGTTTAACCTTGCGACCGATTTCCTGAAGTTTTTTGAATCCATCCTTATTGAACTCTGGTTTTTTGTCCAAAGAATCAGGAGTCTTAAACAAGCGCTTGTAAAAGTCCTGTTTAGCACGATTGCCAGATCCAAAATTACTGGATTCATTTTGCTTCATACGAAAGCCATCTTTGTCTTGACCTCCAGAGGATTCATGACTGTAAAAGTCAGTCACAGCAGAGAACGTATCAAGAAGGGTTTCTCCCTTGTTGCCGTCACCCGTAGAGAACAACTCAGTGAGACGCTCAACGGTATTGCGTGAACGAGTGGACATCACCTTATCCTTGCTGTCTTGCATAATCCAGCCAGTGAAAGCTTGAGAAACTTCCTCGCGCTTGACAGGAACTTCGGCAGCGATTTCCATTGCATGTTTGAATTGTTTAGCAACGCCAATGAAAGATTCGATGCCTTTTTCCATATTCTCGATGCCAACAATCATATTTTTTGAATGACGGACCTTGAAGCGGAACAAGCCTGACTTGTCTTGCATGGCGGAGTTGAAGCTATTTTGGCAGACAATGCAGATCGAGGTGTTCACTCCGTAAAGCGAAGAACTCATGTCGATACTGTCCAGGAGGCAGAAACGATTCTTGAACTCGCGTTGCCCGACATAGAACTGATCCATGTCAGTGCCAAGAGCCACAGTGATGTAACGTCGAGCACGATTTTTGAATGTGCCTACATTCTCGACCTTAGCGTCAGTTCCACCAACAGCATTCTGGACAATTTCCCAGAATCGTTGATTCGTTAAATGTTGGTAGCTTTCAGGGACTGGTTTGCCAGTGAACTCTTGAGTGTCAGAACAGAGTAAGCCATACCATTTAGTCCCATTCATAGAAACGTGATTTTCGTTGCCATCGTATAAAGGTTGACGTTCGAACTCATAAGGAAAAGCATTGTCGAAAGTAATTTCATCAACAATGTTGTCTTTTTTAAGCCAGGTGCTAGTGGTGGAAACGAAGTGGTCTTTGTTTTTGCTTTCGGATTTTCGCATATAGTGTCTTTCTAGTTTAGTGTTTAACTTGTTATTTAACTTACTCAAAAAATTTACCATACATTTTCAGCTAGCGCAAATTTTTTCTTCATTTATTTTTGCATCCCCCCTCCCAATACAAGAATCATGCCAACCGAAGGTTGGCATGATGTATGCTTACGCTTATCACCATAAGTTGTTGATTATCAAGAACTTACGAGCCCGGGGGGTCCCAGGATGCGTAAGTCCTTGCTTCGCAAGGACTTACATTGATTGTCATAGCATGTGGCGTGCCACCTATGCATAAAAAAAGACCCCCTCTTTTCAGAGGGGGGTGCGTGTGAGTAATAATAGAAAACATTATAACTTTACCACCATTCTCTTGGTCTGTCAAGACATATTTTTTTATTAGTATTCATTTTTTAGCAATCCCTGATAGAATCCTATAAAGAAGGATACCATCAGAAGCCCCAACAAGAGCATATACTCCTTGCATACTTAGTGTTTTTTATAGTTTACGTTGAGAGTGTTTTTATCCCAGCAGGCGCGACACGTCAAGCATTTATTACCTTGATCTGAAGCTGGACAGGTGAATCCTTCTTTTGAAACTCCTGAGGTTGTCAAGCCTAATCGCTTCGCAATCGAGACAGGAGCAGGGCCGTCTATTTTAAGTCCTGACAATCGCACAGTCAGATTTTCAGGAAAATCTCCATTTTCTTTTTTCCATTGAGAAACAATTGCATACTCGCGAGTAGGTAGCCAGAATTTTAATTGTGGAAGATTTTTTGCAATCTGAACAATTCGGTTTAAGTGATCGACATCCTGGATGTCGCCGCTATCATGCCACCTAAAGAAACCGCTTGATTCTGTGCCACCGATGGCAATCGTCATTGCTTGAACCCACAAGGCATCTTTTAGTTTAGAGAAACGACGCTCCAGGGCGTTTTGCACATTGGGGAAAAGATAGCGCCCTTTTAAGGCGTAACAAATGGAACAGATCGAATCTTTTGCATTGCGTAGTTTCGCGCCAGTTTTACAGTGACGAGCAGGAATTGAAAAACCATGGCAAGGCATCTTGGAGGGCTTAGAAAGTCCACCGATGAATTTGATTGCCTCTTTGACTGTAAAGGTAACTGTATTGTTCATAAGAACAAGATAAGCGACAAAAGACACAAACGCAAGAAAAAAAATACTTTTTTTATTGGCACAGTAGATGCTATCATGATTTGTTATAACTCGCTTATTATCAATAACTTAGAGAAGCGCGGGGGTAGGCGATTGCGTAAGTCCTTGATTATCAAAGACTTATGTTTATCTTTTGGGTGATAAAAAGACGCCCCCTCTGGTGAGACCAAACCAGAAGGGGCGTGGGGAGATGAACAGCTTTTATGCGATTACTGTTCAGGCGTTTATGCTAACCAGCAGACACAGATCAACTGCCGTCGCAATACCTATTTGAAAAGTGCGAGTGGCTTTTATGCGATTACCACTCAGGGGATGAACATTAACCAGCAGAGAGAGTATGCCGTCGCAATCCCTAATCCTACACTAAGTCATACAATCGACAGGCACTTCTTCAACTGCCTTGATAGCATCTTTGATTGAGGAATATTTATACGTCGAGTCGTAGTCGATATAAAAGTAACCTCTTTCAAACTTGTCATATCCACCGTCATTTCCACCTGACTTTAGACATTCTACTATATCACAGCCGATAGCATCGTTGGTCATTACTACCTCCCATTCTGGAAGATCCCATTCATGAGGTCTTGTTTGCTCACCGTCTTGGATCGTATATGAAGCTCCAAAACCTTGCTCTTCTTCCCATTCCACGTGAATGATTGAGAGTGGATAACGATGACTGATGAACCTGATCCATTGTTCGGGATGACTCCATGGAGTTGAAAAAGTGATGATAATTTCATCACTAGAATCTGAAGCATCAATGTCAGTGTCTCTAGCATTCCATTTCGTGCCCCAGTTACGAACGCTCCAATCATACCAGTTGTCTGAACCATATAGGCTTTTTAAACGTTTGGATTCTTGTTCTGAGATTCCCGTGGTTGGAGCTACTGTGTTTTTAAGCTCTTCGGGTATAGGGAGAGCTAATGAAAAATCGACTTCTCCTTTGCTGTTGACGATTTTTTCGACCATCCTTCGAGGGACGATTATCGTATTATGGCACCAGTTTGGCATATATTCCTTTCTGCAAGTTTAGTTAAAAGGTGGGGGCTAAAGCCCCCACCTTGAGTGGTGGTTTAGGACTCCAATATACTATTGAAGTCTGCTTCCTGTCTAGCCCCTTCTTCGATCTGATTACCAACGATTTCAGTCATGGTTTTCGAGACCTCGCTGATCTTTTCGAGCATAGGCACGGAAATGTTACCTTTGTTCTCAGTGATCAAGGCTAGGAGTTGTTTCATGTTGGCATCGACATCGTTGATGCACTTGACATGACGGAACACGTTTTCGGCTTGGTCTATCTTGCCAGCTTTGAGGGCTTGCATATATAGGGTGTATATCATCGTTTCGAAGAACGAGGAGATGTCCCTACCTACGAAGGTTTTATCTCTTTGCCAGAGTTTCCTTAACGTAGTGACCGCTTCAGCGTGTGATTTTGATACTTTCACCCTGTAGTATCGGTTCCCTTTTGCGTCGTTATAGCAATTTGGTTTGCGACGACGACTTGAGCAATTATCAGCCATAAGGCTCCTTTCTTTTAGCATGTTTGTATTTCCCCTTCTCCCCCATCTTGAAACCACTCGGTCTCAAATTCTGATTCACTATAAGCTACATTTGAGGTGTGAGTCAAATGTTTTTTCACTTTTTTTCGAACCGGTCATATTTGCGTATAACTGATTCGGTATCTAGTATCTGTGGTTCGACAGAATATTGCAAGCCCTTTTTTTCCATGGCCTGAGAGAACACAGTCCAGTCGCAATCTTCTTCCAGAAAAGCGTAGCCAGCACACTTATAGGAGAACTCAGATATTTTGTCAACGATATTTAATCTTTCGAGTAACGCCATGGGAACTTGAAGCCACCCGTGGCCCGGATCTATAGTAGCATTTAATCGCATCATATATTTATTTGTTATAGCAGTAATCTCTTAATTGGCTTCTATCAACTTTTTTTCCTTTAGTATTTACCTCTTGTCGACAGAAGTGTCGATAGCCAGTAAGCCATTCTTCATGTGTGCCGATCCTATCTTCATCGCTGATGACAGGCTGACGGAACCCACAATTACTTGTGGCATAATCTACAAACGTGTTTTTATAATACAAAGAATCTGGACTAATGTCACTCTTTTTTATTCTTGCAACTTCGGCAGCTACGAGACTAGTCCAAGGGATTTTGTCTTCGTGCTTTTTACCTGTGGATCTGTAATCAACTTTTGTCATAATTTTAATTCTCACATGTTTCTATTAAATGAATCATTTGACGATCGTCAATAAAGTAAAGATACTTTTCATCAACTAATTTATCAAATGTTATCCTATGAAATTCATTGAATGAAGAAATTGCCCAAGGAGCCTCTCCGTCCATTTTAGTAACAGTATAAACTATGGAGGAGTGTTTATTAACGGCGAATAGTGTTCCTGAGCGTTGACCTCTTAACCACTCAGCTAACTCGTCAGAGGTGGAAAATAGAACTTTTTGCCCGTGGCTTGTAGGATCGTGTATTAATTTATTCATATTTTATTCAGCTAACCATTTACCCTTGATTTTATTTTTATCATACATCTTGACAAACTTATTGATTTCATCAGCGAGATCGTCATGCCATACATCTTTATATGCCCTTGCTAAAAGGTCAAGAGCTTTTTCAAATCTTAGTTCGGTGGGTTTTCTAAAGTTGTTACGAAACATGACAACTTCATCAATAGCGCGATGGTCCCATTCTCCGTTCATGTATTGAGCTTGATAACGGATCAACTTTGCGACTTGTTCAATTGTGCATTCGATTGGCTGGAATCCTTTTATTCCGTATCCATCAAAAGCAGATATTGACAGATGATCTAGATCGGCGTCTGATTTAGCGATGCGAATCGCTTCGTTCATATCGTGAATGTTCATAAGCAATATTTAATAACAAAATGAGATGAGAGTCAATAAAAAATCATCCCCGATGTTTGGGGGTGCGACGATAGGAGCCTTTTCCTTTTTTGGGCTTGTGAGTGCGTGAGCCTGTGTTCCAGTTAATGATCACGCGGGGCTTTTGAGCTTTCATGAAAATAAATTACACTAATAAATAATGAATGTCAAATAATAAATAATCAAATAGTAATAAAAATCCAGGATATTTTAGAGATATAATTAATATATCTAAACCCTTGATAATCAAGGACTTACGGCGGAGCCTACCCCGCCGTTGATGTAAGTCTTTGATAACCAAAGGCTTACGCCTTTGGTTGTTAGCAGGAGGCATGCCAAGTTTACTCCTCGTCTGAGCCGAAGAGCTGCTCCCAGCCTTCCGGGCTGGTTCCGGTGATGACGAACTCGCGCCCGTCAGCGTCCAGGCCGAGGTCTGTGATGTCGTCGGTTTGACGAAAACGGAACAGGTTTGCACCTGCGATGGTAACTGAGTGGTCACGGCCCGTCACACGGCAAGGCCCCGTGAAGGTGTAGGTGTGGGTGGGAGAGTAGCTCTCCTCGACGCGCACACGCGTTGAATCAATGTATCGCATAAAATTTAAGCAAAGGGATTAAAAGAGGGCCTAGTCGCCCGTGTCGAAGCGACTCTCATGGTAAGCGTCAACGTCATCCTCGCGGAGTTCGTTGCGCTCCAACCAGTGGTCGTAAGCGTCGAAGTCGAAGTCGTTAGGGTAGACCTCCTCGCAGGAGGGTTGCCAGTGGTTCAATTCATCGTTCATAAGAATAAGATAGTATGAAAAAAGGTTTTTGTCAATAAAAAATTTAGCAGGTAACGCCACACTTTGGGCAGGTGCGAGGCACCTGATAAACCACTTCTTCGATACCGTCGATATTGTGACACACCACGCGAGTGCCGATCAGAGAGGCTCGACGGATGGCGGCGTTCAGGCCCCTGCGTGACGCGCTGTAGCGCGTGGCGAGGCCAGGGATGTAGTAGAATTTCATATTGTTCATGCGTTTAGCATAGCATATACCCTAGGACATTTACAGTCCAACCCCAAAAAAAGTGAAACTTTTTTTTGGGGTAAGGTTGGCACGGTTCTTGAATCGTATATTTCGTAAGTTGTTGATTATGAAAGACTTAGAGCGCGGCGGAGCCCCGCCTTGCCTAAGTCCTTGATAACCAAAGGCTTACGCCTTTAGTTGTTAGCAGGAGCTGTGCCAACTTCAGTGGGGTATCGCGTTCATTGCGACGATTCGGTCAAAGCGAAAACGCTTGTATTCCCCAGTCTTGACATTTTTGCCAGTGATGCCAGCGAATTTCTCCTTGCGAGCAAGGTTCTCGAAATGCTCATCCGTCTGGATGACGTAGTTGTAGATTTCGTTGTTGACATTCTCTGCGCCGTTGTGTTGGGCAGGGCGATACATGACGTTGAATACTTTAGGTGAGTTGTCAATCATATTTTTTCTTTCTGTTTGTTGTTAAAATTAGTATTTGACGGACCAAGCGTGTTTGCTGACTAATTTTTCACGAACTTCGGTCATAGAGTCAACAATTTTTTTTACTTCTTTTGAGAAGTATTCTGGGCCAAGGTCTTTGTATTTGACCATGCCGTCAACATGAGCCTCAAGGGCTCCAGTGATTGATGCGAGGTAAGCGGTGATGTAGAATTCGCTGTCTTGCTCGTCAGTGTAATCTTTGATGTCTTCGTTCATATGGATAATTTAGTGTATTTTTTGTTATTTGTCAATTTTTATTTTTGAATTGCTTTTGCAGCCCGTAAGTCGATTGTTCCCCATTTGCCTTGACTTGGGCCTTCGAGATATTCAGCAGTCACAGAGTTACCACGTCGTGTGCTGGGGAAGATGCGAACCTTCACGCCGTTGAAGGTTATGAGGTTGTTATTGTCGAAAAGGTCTGGGTTGATTACGATGTCTTTCATTAAATCTTTCATGCTATGAGCATAGCATACACCATAGGACAAAAGCTGTCCAACCCCAAAAAAAGTGAAACTTTTTTTTGGGGTAAGGTTGGCACGGTTCTTGAATCGTATATTTTGTAAGTTGTTGATTATGAAAGACTTAGAGCGCGGCGGAGCCCCGCCTTGCGTAAGTCCTTGATAACCAAAAGCTTACGCCTTTGGTTGTTAGCAGGAGGTGGGCCAAGTGGTGGGCTGGGTGAGACTCGAACTCACAACCAACGGCTTAAAAGGCCGCTGCTCTACCGTTGAGCTACCAGCCCAAAGGCACTAGACAACTTTTTGAATTTTGCCTACGATATTTTTCTTGACAAAAGAACGGATACCGTATTGTTGTCCAGGTTGATCGTATTTGTAAGCAGTGAAGTAATGGGGTTTATCAACGATAGGGCCAGAGGTCACATAAGTGTTGACGGCACCATCTTGTTCGCGCTTATAGATGAATGTGTATTTTTCAGTTGGGAATGATTGCATATTATTTTTCGCTTTCTATTTATTATTATTTATTTAGTTTGATATTAGGGCAGTTGTTGTTATGAAGGAATTCACGAACTTCATTAAGTGATTCAACTATTTCAGTAAGTTTATTAGAAAAATATTCGTTGCTATCTGGATATTTGAGCAGACCGTTGGAATGGGCTTCCAGTCTGCCAGTCAATCCAGCTAGGTAAGAAGTGATGGCGTAAGAGTTGAGTTCTTCGTAGTGGTAATTTTTAACGTCTTTATTCATACAAGTAATTTAGTTCAATTTTTATTGTTTGTCAAATTTTATTTTAGCCAGTCATTCGCGCAGTTGACCCAAGCTTGGCCATCTATGATTGACTTTTTCATTTGCTTGATCGTGTTTTCCTCATCATCGCTGATTCGTATTGCCCAGTTATTAAGAGCTTGAATAACAAAGATTTGATTGAGGGGGGATTGCTCCATGTATTCGGTGACTTTCTCTATGTTAGTTTTCATATTGAAATTATGATAAAAAGTGAAAAGGATTGCAAGGTTTATTTTTGCAGTGTTTTTGCAACCCGTAGGTCGATTGTTCCCCACTTGCCCTGACTTGGGCCTTCAAGGTATTCGCCAGTGACGAAATCACCGCGCTGGGTGCTGGGGAAGATGCGAACCTTCAGGCCGTTGAAGGTCATGAGGTTTTTGTTGTTCATATACTCTGGAACTATCATCATTGTTTTCATGCTATAAGCATAGCACAAAGGGTAGGACAAAGACTGTCCAACCCCAAAAAAAGTGAAACTTTTTTTTGGGGTGAGGTTGGCATGGTTCTTGAATTGAAGTTTACCTAAGTTGTTCATTATAAAGCACTTACAGCAGCGGGGGGTAGGTTTTTTACAAGTCCTTGATACTCAAGGATTTATGTATTGCAAGAAAAAAAACAAATTATTTTGAATATTTTTCAAACGCAGCCCGATGCTCTGGGCTGAAGTGGGCAGCAGATTCTAACAAGCGAAGTTGATCGGCATTCCACCACCAGATTTCGTGATGGTCAGATTGCTCAAAATGCCAGTTGAATTTTTCGAGTTTGGAAACGTAGGTTGCGAGGTCTCGCATCGCGATGTAATCGTTGTTCATATCTTATTTATTTTTGTTGAGCCAAGAGCGGAGTTCGCGTCCAATCTGAGCTTTGCGCTCGGCATTAGCAGCGAGCTGCTTATCAAGAGCAACACGGTGAGCAGGAAACTCATCAGCCAAAGAGGAGAACATTTTAACCTGTGCCTGCTGCCAGATGTCGTAGTTGAAGTCGCCGTCATCCCATTGCCAGTCATGCTTGGCGATGGCATCAACGAAGTTGTCAAGATTGGTTAGATCAGCGCGGGATTCTTTATCGTATTTCATGTTATTACTATATCAGATAGGGTAGGACATTTACTGTCCAATGGTCATTTTAGTTAAAGATATTTAATGTTGGGTTTCTCCAAACAAGCTGAACTGTTCCATTTATGTTTTGCACATAAACGTTTGAATTGTTCTTTGCTGCGAATTGAATCGCTTTGGCCAACCCGTTTCCCTCACGGGAGACAGAGAACTCGTGAGTTTCGCACAGTGAAAAAACGTTGCCGAATCCAGTAGGAACTAAGTATTTTTTATTGTTCATGCATATAGCATAGCAAACACCCTAAGACAAAGACTGTCCAACCCCTAAAATAGTTGAATTTTTTTTTGATATAAAGTTGGCACGGTTCTTGAATTGTAAATGATATAAGTTGTTGAATATTAATAACTTACGCAAGCGGGGAGTGGGCTTTTTGCAAGTCGTTGATTATAAATGATTTACATCATAAGCTTAAGCAAGTATGATGCCAAAAAAAGGAGGAGGCCTGGACCATGGCCTCCTCCTGGGGTGGTGTTCGAGAAGCCCCCTACTGGGGGAAATTAAATCCAATCCTCATCGAGGTCACCTGAAGCGGCGTCGATGATGGCGCCAACTTCATGACTCCAAGGGTGAGGAACAGTGTTGTTGAAGTCAACGTGTTCTTCGATGGAGACTTCGGCGAGCTTGGTGATATCTTCATTGTTCATATTTATAATGTAACAGGTTTTTGCTTATTGTCAAACATTATTTACCGATAGAGGGAAATTTATCGGCATAAGTTTGATGGTGTCGGTCTACGCTTGCGTAGAAACCAAAGGTGCGAGGAATGTTTTGGTCATCAGTTTGCTGCCTTGTTATCTTCTGCCTTTTGATTTCTTCTCGTCGTTCGATTAGTGCGAATGGGTTTTTGATTTTGATTCTGTTTGACATAACGTGATTGTGTTTTTGATTAATGATGAAGGGGGCCGAAGCCCCCTTCCTGGTTTAATTCCAGTGGGGTCTGTTTTTATGGTTTGGATTTCTCCTTGCTTTCTCAGGCTTGTTGTGGTTGGAGGGTCTGTGATTGCAGCCCCCTTTGTGGATGCGAACGCCAAACTTAGTTGGCCGACTGAATGTAACTGATACGTTTCTCATAATGTTCACTTGTTAGATTATTGAATTCCGTGAAAGGCGTCAATCAGAAAATTTGCAATTCCTCCGTCATACATTTTGTTGACCAGCTTGATCTTTCGGTCGAAGCTATACTCTGCGATGACATCCCACTCCTCTTCCATGGTGGCGCATTCGCACAGCCAATCTTCGAGCATGTTGTCGAGTTCGTCCTTGGTGATTTTAGTGATTGCTGCGCTCATTATGCTTGGATCCTTTCGAAATCTTTCATGCTATAAATGTGGCATACATCATGGGACAAAAGCTGTCTAACCCTAAAATAGTTGAATTTTTTTTACATAAAGATTGGCATGGCTCCTGCTCGTGTGTTTATATCTAAGTTGTTTATTATTAATGACTTACGCAAGCGCCGAGTCCCGGATCGTGCAAGTCGTTGATTATCAGTAACTTACAGATTAAAGTTTGTTGGCAAAAAAAGGGGAGGGGGCCGAAGCCCCCTCCTTGCGATGTTGATGGTTGGAATAATTACTACACAAACTACACTAGCTAAGGAAGAAAGTCAATTATAATTTGTAAAAAATGTGTCGCCCGATCTTTACGGTTGGCTTCTGGCCTTTGGCCCAATACGGAGCCTTAATGTAATCGGCATAGTAATGGTTAGCGTTGCCGATCTTGGCGCGATTGATTCGATGCATATTCTTGGCAAGATAGATTGCCATCTCTGCCTGTGGCACGTTTAGCAAGTGTTCAAGGTCTGATATCTTCTTGCCATTCCAACAAGAGAATTGCCACTTGGCTAAGCAGACTTTTTCCCATGTCTGCTTTCGGTCGATGGCGCGTTGAGCGATGACAGCTGCAACGGCTCCCATCCCTGTGTCACCTTCACCTCGTGCCTCTGCAAGGATCGTAATGGCGACAACTTTTTGTTCTTTAGTAAGTCCAGGCTGTGCGCCCAGTGCCGTGATTGATTGTGATATAAGAAGGACATAAAGCAATATTGTTTTCATACGTATAAGATAACAGAATTTAGGCTAGTGTCAAATGTTTTTTTATTTCATTTAATCTGTATTCGATAAATGTTTTCAGTGCTTGACGTTTGTATTGTTCTTTATACTCAAGAACAGCGTTAAAGAAATCTTCTGGGTCTATACCTGAATCTAGTATTAAACCAGCAATGGTTTTAGGTGACAATCTCATTCTTGTAAGCTTACATTGCGACCCTTGATTCAGCCCTGCCCTATAAAAAAGTCTATATATATTCCTGAACAAAAATTCAACAAGATCATCTTTAGTCCAATCCTTCCAACCCCAGCGACAATATTTTTTGATAAAATCTGCAGAATTAGGAAATTCAAACTCGAATAAAGCTTCTTTTATTTTTTGCCTTCCTTCGTATTGCGCTTTTATTTCTTCTGCGTTTATTCCATCTATTTGATTAATCAGTTTCTCCATTTTTGCTCCGCAGCCACGAAATCTTCTACAATGACCATCTTGTAACAATCTATCTCTTAATTGTTTCACGCTGTGGATTTGGGATCTATCCAAGAAGTTTTTGAGCCTGGTTGGTAATTGTTGTTCGTTAAGTTTCATATATCAATCCCATTTAAAAGGTGCTGCGTTTTTGCTGCGCGTGTATGGTTTAGAGATGTGGGCGCGACGGATGGCGACCTTGTTGTCTTCCTCTGCCTTGATGATGGCATTCATCTTGGCATTATGTTGAGCGAATTGGTTAAGGATCTCTGTCTTGGTCTCGTTAACTTTCATACTTATAAGGTAGTTGAATCTGTCGATGATTGCAAGAAAAACTTTCAATTATTTTTTGCGCATTGAGTTGATCCACTCGTATCGCTTTCTCCACTTGGGAGCGGTCTTGTTTAGCACCTTCTTGATGGTTTCAGGGTTGATCCAGCTCTCGCTATTCGTTGACGTTTCCTTATCTTTCATATGAATATTAAATCACAGATCAGAATAAAAAGCAAGAAAAAAACATTTATTTTTACCTATATTAGAGCATGCTACATTACCTTACTGACTCCCCCCTTTTTCTGAAATTTTTTGTTGCCATGAATTTTTAAATAGGGTAGGGGGACATTTTCTTCAATCTATAATTCATTTTGAAACAAACTAAACCCAACAATAACAAACAGACCTAATATTAAAAAACTAAACTCAACAAGAAAAAAGCAAAAAAAATACCCCTCCCCCTATTTAATAAAAATGAACAAGATTAATAAGAAATCGGTATAAATAAAAAAAACAAAAAAAAAGTGAGAGTTGTAAAAAAGGTAGAACAATTGAATGATAAGTAGAAGGCGGCGCACATATTGTTATAATAATGTAATGGATTATTTAATGGTTTATTTAGATAGTGATGGGGAAAAAAGGGCAGCTATCCCTGATGAAGAGGGCGTTTACTATGATTCAATAGAATTTGAAGAATATGATAAAGATATGTCG
>Ga0255754_10002782_pt1 | contig 12847 bp, 9 predicted proteins | sample 101ome_22_FD_179954 | JGI IMG/M metagenome (GOLD analysis project Ga0255754, IMG submission 179954) | Coastal salt marsh microbial communities from the Groves Creek Marsh, Skidaway Island, Georgia - 101412BT metaG (version 2) | ecosystem: Environmental > Aquatic > Marine > Intertidal zone > Salt... | reverse complement strand
GAGAGAGAGAGAGATGGGGAAGAGGGGGGTGGGGGAGGGAAAATAGGGGAAGGAAAGAAGGCGGGGAGAGGGGGGTGGGGAAAGAGGGAAAAGGGCTCGCCTGAATCGACGCCACGAGGCGATTCAGGCGAGCCCTTTCTCGCCCTTGCTCGCAACTTTCATCGTCGTCGCGAGCCCGGGCCTCGGCGGCGGCGCGGGCGGCGGGGTTGGGGTCGGCGGCGGCGGCGGCGGCGTCGGCGACGCGGGCGCCCGGCGCCGGCCCCTCAGTGCCGGCCTTGGCCGGCCGCTTTTGCCCCCCGCCCCCCGCCCCCGACGGGGCCGGAACCGCGGCGCCCGGGGGTGTAAAAGGGGTGCATCCAGGATGACTCTTGAGTCCGAAACTCCACAGCTTATCGAAAAACCGGACCCCCCAGACCGATTCGGATCTCAGGGAGGCGGCGGCCGACGCGGCCGTCTCGCCCAGCGGACCAGAGACACTGGAACGGCGCTCTAGCCACGTCTGCGTGTTCTCGGCGAGCTTGACGTACGTAGTGCCTCCGCCGTCTCTGCCTTGTTTGCGTAGTCTGGCCAGAACGGCGGTGGCGAGGGCGACGACGGGGGCGGAGGGGCCGGAGGAGTCGTCAGATGCAGCGGAGGCGGGCGCCGCGGTGGTGGCAGGTGCCGCAGGCGGGGCGGCGGGCGGCGGGGGAGGTGCGTCGCCACCCCCGAAGGCCGCTCCAAAGGCGTCAATGTCGTCGTCCATCGGAGGTATCGCGGAAAACTGCTGTAACTAGTTCTCTGGGCTCGCCCTACGTCCGGCGCGGGCGGCGCCCGACTCTGCGGCGCCCTAAGGACGGCGCTCGCGAGCTCGGGGGGCACCTCCTTCGCCCGCCACGTGACCGTGGGATATTCCTTCCCCTACTTTTTCGTATGAGCGGCAAGTGGGCGCACCTTGTCCCCACCGGACTCAGCGTTCACTTTTCCGCCGCTGAAGGTCCGTAGGGTCCGCCTCCAGCCACGTCTCGTTGAAGCTCGTGGTGGCGTGAGATGGCCCCCGCGCTCGTTGTGCATCCTCCGCCCGGCCGCGGTGCCCTGGCCGTGGCGGCTCTGGCGGCGTTGCTCAAGGTGGAGGGCGTGACGATGGCCGCCGCCGGCCCGGCTTCTGCTCCTGGCCTGGAGCTCGGCCCCGGCGGCCCTCGCGTCCCCGGGATGGCGGCGGCAGCTGCTCACGTCTGCCGCGTCGCCGCGTCCGGATCGGACCCCGAGGCCGCCGCCACGGCGGCGTCACTCCTCCGCCTTGCCGACCCGGCTGAGGCTACTGAGGCGAGCGGGAGCGAAGACGCAGCGACACAGTCGGCCGCTGCCCACCCCCTCCACCACCTGAACCACCCCTTCCTCTACGTTCCTCTTACCTCGCCACAGGTTGACGCGTGGCTGCGCCTCGCCGACGCCCTGTCCCCCGCAGCGCTCGCCGCTGCGGCTTCGTCCCACCTAGTGCGGCGTTCCTACCTTGTGGGACATGCACTTAGCTGCGCCGACGCGGCCGTCTGGGGCGCTCTGGGCGGCGCTGGCGTTCCCGAGGGTCACAAGGGGGACGCCGGCGCGACGGCGGGGGCGCTCGGGCGGTGGACGGGGATGGTGGCAGCGCTCATGTCGGACATGATGCCAGCTGTTGCCGACGCTGTCGCCGCAGCGCGCCTGGCGGCCCGGCCGCCCAAGGGGGCAGGGAAGAAGGCCGCCGCCGACAAGGTCGGCAAGGGCAGAGAAGGTGGTGTTGGTGGTGGAGACCAGGAAGGCAAGGACAAGGGCAGGGGCAAGGCTGCCACCCCTGCTGCCGGGAACCCCGTGGGCGCCGGTCAAGGCCGCTTTGACGTCGCCCTCCCCGGCGACCCCCAAATGGGCGCCGTCGTCACCCGTTTCCCCCCCGAACCTTCGGGGTACCTCCACGTCGGTCATGCGAAGGCGGCGTTCTTGAACGCTGCGGTGGCAGCAGCATGGGACGGAGCGATGCTCGTCCGCTTTGATGACACCAATCCCGACAAGGAAAAGGACGAGTTCGTCGAGGCCATCCTATCGGACATTCGCACTCTGGGATTAACGTGGAAGGGTGAGCCGAGCTACACGAGCGATCACTTTGTGGCGCTTGAGATGTTGGTGGTGGACATGGCGGAGGCGGGGCTGGTCTATGCTGACAGCACGGCCCAGGCGAGAGTCCGGTCATTTGTTGATCCATCGATACATATCTATCCATCCATCCATCAACCCATCCCTACTTCCATCCATCCATCCCTCCTTCCCTCAGGAAGAGGTCAAGGCCCTACGCATGGCGAGGAAACCCAGTCCTGCGCGGAGCCTCGCGATTGCCGAGGAGTTGGCAGAGGAGTGTGACCGGGACCTACGGGCGGCAGCGTCGCCCGAAGACCTGGCTACCGCTCGGGCTGCATCCGTCGCGGCCGTCAAGGGCCTGCTTGCTGGGGACGCGTCTTTTTCCGCCTACTCCATTCGCGCCGCCCTCAGCCCTGGCGATGCCAACGGGTGCCTCCGCGATCCAGTCGTTTACCGCGGAAACACTGAGACACCACACCACCGCACGGGACGCACCCACAAGGCCTACCCCACCTACGATTTTGCTTGCCCCTTTGTCGATTCCGTTGAGGGCGTCACTCACGCGTTGAGGACGAGTGAGTACAAGGACCGTGAGGCACAGTACTATCGCATGCTCTCGCTGATGCGTAGAGTCCGCCCCGATCTCCGCGAAGTGCACATCTGGGACTATGCCAAGCTCCAGATGATTGGCACGATCCTGTCTAAGCGGAAGTTGCAGTGGTTGATCGACGCTGGGAGAGCCTCGGGGTGGGATGACCCACGCTTTCCCACGGTGAGAGGGTTGGCCAGAAGAGGGATGCGGATGGAGGCTCTCAGGGAGTTTGTGGTGTCTCAGGGCGCGTCGCGAAACGTTACGTATCAGGAGTGGGACAAGATCTGGACGTTGAACAAGCGGCTGATCGATCCGATTGCGCCGCGGCATACGGCCGTCGGGGGGGGGGGCGTGTCGGGCGGCGGCGGAGGTTCGGTCTTGCTCGAGCTCGACCCGGCGTCGCCCGGGTGCCCGGGGCCCGAGGGCGAGGCCGTCACGGTGCCGGCCCACCCGAAGAACGCCGAGGTCGGCAGCAAGTGCCAGCACCGGCAGCGGAACCTGGTGGTCGACGCCGAGGACGCAGCCTTCCTTGCCGCGAGCCTCGCCGAGAGGCGGGCGGCGGGTGCTGATGCGCCCCCGCTGTCGACGCTCCGGGAGGGCGACTCTCTACCTGCAGAGGCCACCTTCGACTACGGCAACGGGTACGAGTTTACGCTGATGGGGTGGGGCAACGCCGTCGTCACTGCGGTGGAGGTCGATGCAGCGACGGGCGCGCCGACACTTGTCCGCGCTGCTCTTCGGACCGGCGGAGATTTCAAAAAGACAAAGCTCAAGGCGACGTGGCTGCCCGCCGACAACAACTTGACCGTACCGATTGAAATGCGCCGGTTGCATCCTCTGCTGATCAAGGACAAGCCCGACGACGATGACGATATTGCCGCCATCTCAACCCCACCGCCCGGCTTTGACGCTGCCTTCGCCCGTGGTGATGGCAGCATGCGGCGGCTGAGCCGCGGCGACGTCATCCAGGTCGAGCGGAGGGGATTTTACATCGTCGATCGCGCCCTGGGCGAGCCGGGAGCCGAGGAAGAGGACCGCGTGGTACTAGTCGATGTGCCCGACGGGAGGGGGATGGCCAAGAGCGGGGTGGGCGCCTCCAAGTGATGTGAGGGACCGCACGACCCGTTGTTTGTTCGCTGCTTCGTCGAATCGACCGACCCGAGGTCGTCGCTCCACCCTCCCTTCTCCCTCCCACCTCACTGGCTACGCCCGACGTCAAGCTCACGGCGGAGCTCCTTCGTCGCCGACAGCACAGCCATTCTTGCAGCCCCCGGTGTTGCCGCCGCCTCCAGACGGCAAAACAGGTCGTCCAGGTCTCGTTCACGATAAAGTTTCCGGGCCACGACCTCGGCGAGGATGGCGCGCTTGGCGTGGCGGGCGGCCTCGGCCGCGGCGAGCTCGCGATTTCCCGGTCCGCTGAGGGTCGCTTCAGCGTCGCAGGCGCCACGGGCAGCGGCCGAGGGAGCAGCCGCAGACCAGGCGGCTCCGTCGGAGACTTTTCCCGCCGCCTTGCGGGCGGGGCGAGGCACGGGCGAGGCGGCGGGGCCGGCAGCGGCGGCGGTGCCGGGCCGGAGTCCGCCGCGGGGCGCACCGGCGCTAATGGACCGGTCGACGCGGGGGTCCGCCGCTGACGCCGCCGTCCGCGGCCGCCCGCCCAAATTCCGGGCGCGGGCCGTCGCGCCCCCCCCCGGCGCCCAAGCCTGGCAAAGGGCGGCGGCAACCCCGTTTCGCCGGCCCGTGTAGACGGCCGAGGGGTCCGCGCTTCCCGGCGCGCGGCCCGTCGCCGTCGTAGGCCACCCGACGCCTGCCGACCCCGCCCGCGCGGGACCCCAAGGATCCTTGTGCGCCTTGAGCCAGGCGCCCCCGGCCCCCGGGCCAGACGCGCCCGACTGGCGCATGCCCGCCTCGTCCGTGTGCTCCCGGCGGGGTGCGGCGCGGCAGACCTCGCTCAGCCGGCGGTGGTGGTGGCGCAGCTCGTCGAGGTGGCCAGCAGCCCCGGCAGGGTCGGCGCGGGCCAGGCGAGCGGCGCGGTTGCGGGAGAGCTGGTACGGCGTGGGAGCCGTGACGCCCTCGACCAAACCCGACCGCGGGGCCGAGAGACCCGCGCGACGTCGGCTGGAGGCGGTGGGGGCACCAGGGGGCAGCTCAAAACGCGTTGTTATCTGCGCCGTCGTTCCCGCCTCGGCCACGCGGCGCGCGTGGCTCCTGAACGCATTGTTAATTTCCTGCGGGAGACAGGGTGGTCGCCGGCCGTCAGGGTCGCGCGTCCGCTGGGCGTCGCCGGCGTGCGAAACGTCAGTGTCGACCGGTGCCCGTTTTCCGTGCCCATAGGCCGCGCCAGGCCGATTCACGCTCGAGTCGTCTTGCCTGCGCGCCACCGATGTTGTTGTCGTGCAGCAAAAAGGCCCTGCGGCCGCTCGTGGTCGCCATCGTGGCGACCGATGTCGCGACCTTGGGCGAAGGGAGCGCGGTCGAATGGCAGGGGCGCCAGGTTGGGTGAGCGGGGCGGAGCGGACGACTTGGAGAAGAGGTCGCAGTTAGTGTCGCGTGGGGGGAGGCCGTGGATGAACTCGATATTCACAATGCCCACTCGAGCAATGGTCACGGCGAGGTCCCTCACGCTTTCACGCAGGTCCGCCGTGCGCTCGCGAGAGCCGATGCGTCATCCCTCCCCTCACCCACCTCGACTCTATAAATGCGGGGCCACTGCTTGCCCGTGACCCACACGTCTCCCGTCGAGGGCTGCACGGCGACGCCGTTGAGGACATCAGGCCGATCGACACCCCGAGCCCTTGGCACCTGCCCTGCCCGCGCCCTCAAGTCTGCCATCACGAGCCACCCGTGGACGGCGCCGGAGACGGGATCGATCCGCACTACGCAGTCGGTGAGCCAAACATTGGCCCAGACCTCCCACCGGGTCGTCGAGGGGGCTCCGTTGTCAGCGTTAACATCAGCCGAGGAGGCATTGACAGGCCCGCGGACGGGCGCCCCTGTCGCCGCGTCGACCCGCACCCACTCCACCTCGTTGAGGTTCTTGATCGCGATCCCCCCGTCCACGACGCGCACACTGCTCCTCACGCGCAGCGTGTCCGGCTCCAGCAGATAGAGAGTCGATCCGCCATCGGTCCCTGCAAGAGTCCCCAGGGCCGCGAGGGAGCCATCAATGTCAGCCCAGCTGTGGCTAAGTCCCCACCCATCAACCATGCCCGTCCGCCCCGACGGCGCCGCCGTCGCCCCTCCTCGCCGCGTCAACGCTAGCCCGTCATTGCCGCCATCGTACTCGACCGCGGCAGCTGTTTGCCACAGCAGCTGCACGACTCGTGAGCCGCTTGGACCATCCCCCCCGGTGGGCACCTCAGCCACCCCTTCACCAAACTCCGTGGGCCGGTTGGGCGTCTCAGCCAGCACCTCTCCAGTGCTCAGGTCCCATCGCAGGACCCGCGAAGAGCCGCGGAGGCCGCAGCTCTCAAGGACCAGCTCTCGATCTCCCGAGGCAGAGGGAATGATGGTGAGGCCCTGGCTGAAGCAGGCGGGGTCGTGGGGTCTCTCCTCTAGGACGGTGACAGAGTGTACAAGGGGAGATACGGGGGAGTCGTGGGGGGGCGCACGGGTGTCGTCGTCGTCGGGGTTGGGCGTCGCGCCAGGGGGAGTCGCGGGGGCAGTGGCAGGGTCGTCCTGGGCAGGGCCTGTGGGCAGGGGCGATGGAAAAAGGTTGGCGAGGGCACCAGCGGGCGGGGGTCCGAAGTCCGTCACGATGAGACCCTGGTCGGGCACGGCCCGGACCGGGGACTCACCCGACATCAGGCGCACGATGGCCACGAGCACGAGCACGACAATGGCGCCAAGGCCAGCGACGCGGAGCTGGCGCCGGCGCGTTGCCTGCGCTCCGCCACTGGCGAGTGCACCGAAGGCACCCGTCGACGCCGAGCCACTGCCCACTCTGCTCTCTACGTCGAGGCTGCCGAGCTGGGCCATAAAGACCGCGGGTGCGCGGGGGGGGGGAGAAGGGTTCCGTGGCGCCGTCGAACCCGACGTTGGCACGCTTCACGCAGAGCGGGGCCGTGGCGTGGCGGTGTCTCGGGGGGCTCTGGAGGTCGCGGTTGGGAAAGACGCGGGTATGAACAACGCGTTGGATAGAGAAGAAGAGAGGGGGGGAGGGAATATGGCTTGGCGAGGTCGTCAGGCGGGGGCGAAGGTTGCCGGCTGCGGAGGGGCGGCGTCTACGACGGCGGCGGGCTTTCGAGCCTCTTTGCGGTGAATAAATAAATATTACCGACCCAGCGTGGTCGCTATTCAGCATATGCAGAGATCTCCCGTGCGATAAGGTCATCGCGTCCGCGACATCTCACCGAAGCGGCAGCAAGCGCCCCCGTAAACTGTGGCTGGGTCGGTGACAATTGCTGCCGCACCTGACGAATGCCGCCACTGACGCAGGCCGAACGGCAGGCCAAGCAAGACGCAGAGGATGATGCTGTGCGGCAGCGGCGCGACCTGACGGTGAAGGACGCGAACCAGTCGGTGTGGCTCCTCAAGGCGAGCGCTGGAGCTAAGCGGGGTCGTGTCGATGGCGGGCCTCAGTACGGACGAGAGCGAACCCCCAAACTTCCTTCTCGCCACCCTCTGCTACCCCCCCCCCTCCAGGTCCCCGATGCTCTCGGCGCCGAGCTCGACTCGATGATAGCCGCCGCTGACGGCCGCCCGGTGGGCTCCTACAGCACCTGTCTCGATGCGTCCGGGGTCGTCTCCGGCGGTCACATCGAGCTCGCCGACGGGCGCAAATGGAGCATGGTCCCCGAGGCTGTCGAGCTGTCGCTGTCTCGGGGCGTCTCGACGCACGTGCTGGCGGACGAGACGGCGTCGGGGTCGGTGACGCCGCTGAGTGTGGCGGGCAGGGTGACAGGCCGGTTCGGCCTGCGGGTCGACCCGGCTGCGCCACCGGCGGCGGCGCCCCGGGCGGCTCAGGCGACCGCGTCTGCGCCCTTAAAGGGCGAGAAGGGGGGGGGCGGGGCTAAGGCCGAGGGCGCCGGGCCCGCGACGGGGATGGCGGGGGCATTGCCTGCGCCTGTCGCGGGCGCCCTGAAGCGCCCCCGCGCTATCATCGAGCCCGCCGTCACGATGAATGACCCCGACCTCGACGGCAACGCCACCGCCCTGGGCCGAAGCCGCTTCAGCCTCTTCCAAGCGGGAGGGACCGAGGGCGACTGGCACGCCGCAGCGAAGGACCGTCTTGCAGCCGCTGGCCCTGCTCGTGCCGAGCGCACGCTCGACAAGGCCGCGATGGAGACGGCTGTGCTCGGTCTCTTTCAGCGGCGCAAGTGGTGGAAAATGGCTGATCTCGTGCGGGAGCTGAAGGAACCTCAGCAATATGTCAAGGAGGCAACGATGGAGGTTGCACGAAAGCTTACTGTGGGTCCGCACTCAGGGGAGTGGGCTCTGAAGCCCGAGTACCAGATCGACGGTGGGGCGGGGGGGAAGGGGGGGGGCTGGAGATGAGGTGGGGGTTGGGTTGCTGTGTCGAAGGGTCGGGTCAGTTCGTCATGGACTCACGAGGGCAAGCCCCAAACGCCACCGTTTCCGTTTCGGGAAGCCCTCCAGCCCGATCCCGGCGACTCATCGGGAGTTTTGACGATGGATCCAGTCGTGCATCACGTCCGCATCGGTCTCTTGCGGCCGCGGGGCGCTGCGGTTTCCCCGGCCGGGCCGGCGACAGGGATGCATTCAGCGCCCACTGTCGCTCGCTTTGGTGGCTCTCAGGCCTCTTTTTCGGGCCCTCGCGCGAAATTTGTTGCAAGAGATCGCGCAGTGGGAGGTGAGCCGCGCCCATGGAGACGGAGCCTGGCCCTGACCTGGCCCCCAGCGTCGTCCCCCGTCACTCTCATCGGCAGTCGGTCCACCCCAAGCCCCCCTCCCCTCCCCCGCGCACCCCAGGAGGCGATAAGGAGAACATCTTCGATCGCATTGGCGGAAAGCTTCTCCGCGGTGCCGCGTCGCGTCTCCAGCGGGGCGAGATCACGTGCCTCGACTGCCGTGGGTCTGGCACCTGCCCCTGCGCGGCGTGTGCGGGCACGGGTAAGGCCGGCGGGGGCACAAAAATCAAGAGCACTGACGAGGCCGCGGCCACCCCGAGTGGGCGCGTCACCCGGTATGCGGCGGAGGATGGGGGGGACCCCACCTTCCGCGCCACCAACCGGTGTGGCCGTTGCCGGGGGACGGGCCGCGCTCTCTGTCGGTCGTGCGCGGGCAAGGGGCGCTACCTGCCCGCGGTGGATGCGGGGGGGGGGGGGGGGGGGGGGGGGGCGGGCGGGGGGGGGGGGGGGGGGGGGGGGGGGGGGGGGGGGGGGGGCGAAAATCCGGGCTGAGGCGAGGGGCAAGGGAGGCGGCCTATTTGACCGACCAGCTTGACCCCACGAGAGAGAGCACCGGTGCCCTCCCCCCCTCATCCCATCACCCTCGCTTGGCCCTGGCGTCCCACTTGTTGGCCCGCGCCCGCATCGACGCCGCCCCCTCGGCCAGTAACCGTTTCTTTTCAACCCGAAAGAGGAGAGCTGTGCGCTCTCGCTTAGGCAGGGCGTCCGATGCCGCTCTGCTGGAAAGAAGGGCCTCGTCTTGGGCGAGGGACGTGCGTCCCGGCCGCGTCGCTTCCGCGTCGCACAAGTCGGCGAGCAACCGGAGGACCCTTCCTTCCCGCGCCGGGTCGGCTTTTGCCACGTCGCCGTCGCGGTCAGCGGCCGCGAGGGTGGCCGAGGGAGACGCGAGGGCTGCCTCTGCCGCCGCCCCAGTCGTCGCCAGCACTCGCGCAGCCCCGAGGGTCTCGCGCCCGAATCCGTTGCGCGCGCACGCGGCGCCCTCGATCCCCGTCGCCCACAGTCCCGCAGCCTCAAGCGCGACGCGCTGGGCGGCGGTAGGAGCAATGCCGCTGTCTCCATTCTCTCCTCCCCCGAGGTCCTTCAACGCCTGTCCAAAGTCCCCCGGGGCGAAGCGGTAGACGTCGACGGGGCACGAGGGCTCTACAAAACCATACCTCAATAGAAGCTGGTCGTTGGTGCGGTCGCCGTAGCTAACGCGGAGCTCGCCACTGCTGCCTGGGGCAGGGATGCCTCCGAGGCCGCCGTCGGTGGATTGCGCGTCGCACCGCAGCGTGAAGGTGTCGGAGAAATACTGATATGCAATCTACAGGGTGGGGGTAGGGGTTGGGGTGGGGGCTGGGATCAGGGACCTGCGCCGACGCCGCCCCTCCACCTCCCTCCTCCCCATGTTCGCCCCATGGCACGCCTTCTCCAACCAGCTCGCCTCGCTCGGCGCCCCCGAGGCGTGGTTGGCGAGGTCCACCAACGGCAGAAGAGCATACCATTTTAGTTTCTTCGACAGCAATGCGTCGTAGATAAGGTTGAAGAGGACAGCAGACAGACAGCCGTTTAGTACATCTGTGATGGAGGCACCGTTGGACACAATAGCGGCGCCCGCCAGTGTCACGACAAAGGCCGCTAAGCCGAGCCGGTCTTTGCCGGTGCGGCCCGAGTGGGGACCGGAGAAGAGGCGCGACTGGGCGGCTTGGAGGGACCGGAGGAGGTCAGACGAGGAGAAGGGGGCAGCATTGGGGGCAAGGCCGACGCCACCCGGCGAGCAGAGGTCAGCATCGAGGCGGGACCACGCGATGCCGAGGGACGTCGCATCGGCCTCCAGCGCGGGATACTGAAGCTTGGCGAGGTCGGCGGGAGACCACCCCGCCGCGCCGTCGACGTCGGACGCCGTGGGCAACATGGCCAGATATGGACTAAAGTCGGACTGGGAGCCGCGCCTCAGCTCTCCCATCAATAATAGCGCCATGCACACCTCGGGGGGCTGCTTCCGGTAGTAGGACTCCTCTATCAATCCCTTGAGACTAGGGGGGAGGGGTTCGCCTCCGGGGATGACACGGAGAGCAGCGGCGAGGGGCACCGTGATGAGGTCGGCGGCGGGGTCGGCGCCGACGGGGCACGCGAGGCCACGGAGACCACCGGTGAAGACGCCGGGGCCGACGCCGTTGATGCGCTTGACGCCCTTGTCGTCGCACCAGGCCAAAAAGGCGGCCGTCGTCGACGCCCCGTCGCCGCCTACAGCCGGGACCACCGCGGACCTTCTAGCGCCTGTTCTCCCCGCAATGCGTCGAACGTCGAACAAAACGACATGTTTACCCCCGTAAGGAGGAGCAACCGCCCCTCTCGCTGTCCTAACGTCGAGAAAACCCATCTGTCGAGAAAGCGGACGAGGCCGCGCCGCTCCGTATGGCGGCCGTCACTGAGTCGTCTGCCAAGGGCCCGAGCTCGCAACCCGTCGCGGAGAGCCGAGATGAAGTGTCCAGTAGGATAAGCCGAGGGCGTTCGAAGGTTCCAATCTCTACCAAAACTCACGAAACCCCCACATCCTGCCTCCACCCTCGTCACCCTGCCCGCTGCAGCCCCTCGTGGAACAGGGGATTGGAGTAGGCGTCGATGGCCTCGCTGACGCGCCCTCCCGCCGCCTTGGCCAGGGCCTCCCCCAGTCTCTGCGCCGATTCGGCCGTCGCCGCGCGTCTTGCCGACTCGGCGGCAGCGGCGGCGGCCTCGTCCCCCGCTTTGGCCGCGTCAAGCAGGGCCGTTCGGGCCGCACTCCGCGCGGCTGCCGCATCCGCCTCAGGGTCGTCGCTCTCGTCGTCGTCGTCGTCGATCTCGGCGCCACCCGCCCCCGTTCCCGCCCCTGCCGCGACGCTCATGGATTTGCGACGATACATCATCGAGTCACGACGCATCGCGCCCCGTTGCGCAAGGGCACCGCTTGCCCTGCCACGGGCATATGCTTCCAGGAGAGCCGTGGCAGCGGCAGGCATGACGTCGTCCAGTAGGTTCTGAGTAAGGCGCTGTCCTCTGCACTCGAGCAGGGGGGCGCGGAGTGCCGCAGCCTCGCCCTTGGCTCTGCGCTCGAGGTCAGCAACGCGGGCGGCACGACGCCAGGCAACAGCGCCGCCCATGACACGGGTGGCGAGGCGAGCGGCCCGCTCGGCCTCCCTATTCTCCCACGCGGCTGTGTTTTCCATCTCGCGGCGGGCGTGGGCAGCCGAGAGGGCCGATAGGGCGGCCTGGCGAGCGTCGGCGGCGCCATCACTGGCGGCGGCTGCAGCGTCACCCCCCTCCACACCAGGGCCCAGTCCCCACGCCGCAGGAGATGACAAGAACGCAGCGGGCCGATGCACGTCCCACCGTCGAGGCCACCCTCCGTAGTTGCGGGGGTTGCCGACGAAGCGAGCGACGCGCGCCAACAGGGCCGGGAGGACGGTGGACGCGTCCTCCTCCAACATGGCCGAGGGCGGCAAGGGAAGGGGCTCAGGGGGTGGCTCACCCGAGCGCCGAACACCGAGGTCAGGCAGAGCAGGGGGCTCGTCAGTCGCCGTGGCGCCCTTCTTTGGTCTTTTCTCCTTCTTCCCGCTGGCCTTCTTGGCAGCCGCTGCCGCTCCCTTGGCTGCTTCCACAGCCTGTGCCGCCGCCTCCTTGGCCTCACGCTCACGCTCGGCAGCCTCGCGGGTGGCCTCAGCCTCAGCCAAGGCGGCGGCGGCGCGGGCGGCATCGCGAGCGACCGAAGGTAGTTCGGGGAGGGACGTCGAGAGGACAATGAGGCGGCCGGCGTCGGGCGAGGGCTCGGGAAGGTCGGCAGAGACGGCGCCGCCACCTTGGAGCCCACCCTCGGCGGCAGCCGCGGCGGCGTCAGCGGCGGGCACAGCCTCCCCCAGGAGGTCGGACAAGAGGCGAAGCCACCCCCCGAGACGCGGCCGTGGCCCCGCCATGGCGTCAACCCGTGCCGCCCGATCCGCGGCCCGGACTGCTGCCGCCTCGTCGTCGGCCGCGTCGGCCGCCGCCTCGTCCTCCTCCGTCCACCCCGGTTGCTTCCTCCTTTCCTTTCTTTGAACCTCCCGCTCCCGTTCCTCGGCCTTGACCTCTGGTAGCAGTTCTTTTTCGAGTTCCGCTCTGCGCCGTTCCCACTCGACCACCCTCCCTTCAACGTCTGCGGCGTCCCTCGCCCGCTCTGCATCCCACTCACCCGCCCTTCTCGCAGCCCCTTCGACATCGTCGTGGGGGTGAAAGAAGGCAGGAGGTGGGGGGGAGTCGGGCGTGGGGGGGGGGGGGGCGCTGGCCGCAGCAGCCGCGCGGGCAAGGCGGA
>Ga0255754_10002772_pt1 | contig 12874 bp, 12 predicted proteins | sample 101ome_22_FD_179954 | JGI IMG/M metagenome (GOLD analysis project Ga0255754, IMG submission 179954) | Coastal salt marsh microbial communities from the Groves Creek Marsh, Skidaway Island, Georgia - 101412BT metaG (version 2) | ecosystem: Environmental > Aquatic > Marine > Intertidal zone >... | reverse complement strand
AGCAAGGTTATCTAACCAAAAAGCTGACCCAGTCATAGTTCCTGAAAAAGCAGATAAAAGGTTTGCCCAACCAGAATGGACCGAAAATCTATTTTTTGATTTTATTAAACAATTTTATTTAATAACCGCCAACATGTTGGAAAACTTACTGAATTCAGTGGAATTCATCGATGAAAAACAAAAAGCCCTAATGAAATTTTATATCAGGCAGCTTAACATGGCATTTTCACCAACCAATTTTGTCTTTTCAAATCCTGAGGTTCTTTCAACTACTATTAAAGAAGGAGGGATGAATTTAGTTAGAGGTTACAATAATTTTAGAGATGATTATTTAAAACACCCAAACAAATTGTTTATTTCTCAAACAGATTTTGGTGAATTTGAGGTAGGAAAGAATTTAGCGACAACCGCAGGCAAAGTTATATTTAAAAACGAGGTTTTTGAATTAATTCACTATAACCATAAAACGGAAAAACAATATGAAGTACCAATGGTTATTGTTCCACCATTTATTAATAAATTTTACATCATGGATCTTAATGAAAAAAAATCAATGATGAATTATCTTTTAGAACAAAATCAAAATGTCTTTCTAATTTCATGGAAAAATCCAAAAACAGATAGTCGCGCTTTTGGTTTTGAGGAGTACATTGAGGATGGTGTTTTAAAAGCAATCGAAGTTGCTGCGCAAGAAAGTAATGCTAAAGCAGTCAATCTTTCAGCTTATTGCGTGGGTGGAACTCTGACATCGATGACCCTAGCACATTTAAAAAATAAAAACTTTGATATTAAAGTCAATTCAGCAACTTTTTTTGCTAGTTTAATTAACTTTGAGGAACCAGGCGATTTAGGAATTTTTATTTCAGACGAACAGATTAAATCAATCGAAAACAGGATGAAGGGACAAGGTTATTTTGATGGAAAAGATATGGCTGCCACATTTAATTTTTTAAGACCTGGAGATTTGTATTGGAATTATGTTACGAATAATTATTTACTTGGACAAAAGCCAACTGCTTTTGACATGCTTTATTGGAATTCAGACTCAACTAGAATTCCGGAAAAACTTCATAGTGATTACTTAAGATCTTGTTATTTAAATAATAAGATAGTGAAGAGCGAGTATATTTTTAAGGGCGAGACATTAGATTTAAGCAAAGTTGACACGCCAATGTTTCATGTCGCAACCACAGAAGATCATATTGCTCCTTGGAAAAGTGTTTATGTAGGATTGAAGAGTTATTCTAACAAAAGCAAATTCGTATTAGCAAACTCAGGACATATTGCGGGTATCATTCAAGGCAAAGGCGCCAAACCAGGTAAACAATATTATTTTGAAAATAATAAAACTGAATTATCTAAATCTGCTGATGAGTGGTTAAACGATGCCGATAAAAAAGAAGGATCATGGTGGCCGTTATGGATGGAATGGTTAGCGGAACACTCAGGCAGAATATTGGATACCAAATTAATTTCACAAAATAAATTTAAAGAAATATATAAAGCGCCTGGTCAATACGTTGTTGAGAAATAAAATGATTGAAATAAAAAAATATTCAAACCGTCGTCTCTATAATAAAGAGACAAGTTCTTACATTACCCAGGACGATATTGTTAATTTAGTTAAAGAAAACAAAAATTTTAAAATTATTGATGCAGATAATAAAAAAGACATCACTGCTGCAATTTTAACCCAAATTATTCTAGATAAAGAGACTGCTGGTGTGAATTTAGTTCCAGTAGATTTTTTAAAACAGATTATTTTGTATTACGAAAATAACAAGTCAAATGACATGTTTGGTTACTTAAATCACATGCATAACTTTGCTAATGCCAACAATATGTTTTCGGACGGTTTCTCTAAAATGATGAAATTTAATCCATTTGATTTTACAAACTTATATAAACAAGGACAAAAAGAACAAAGACAACCAACCACCCCAAAAACTTCTGGCAAAGAATCTGAAGCGTTATCCGAAGAAGTTGAGAATTTAAAAAAGCAATTAGACGAATTAAAAAATAGAATTTAATCTATTAAATTTTAATTTTTGTTTTGTAAGCAAAGTAAGTTGCAATTAATCCTGCAACTCCTAAAAATGAAAAAGCATAAACCCAATCAGTGTTTCTATTGATAGGTTGAAAATTATTGCTTAAATCTAAAATAAAACCAAAGATTGCCGGAGTAACACTTGCTAAGCCAATACCAATCATTGATCTAAAAGCTAAAGTGCGTCCTAATATCGATCTCGAGGTATTTTCTGTGAGCGAAGCTGTTAAAACGCTGGAGTCACCAATACAAAAAAAACTATAAAGCACAGATACCAACAAAATTATTATCCAATTCCAACCAACAATCCATCCAACTAAAAAAGAAATCAAACCACTCGATAAAGCGAATAATACCATGATAAATCTTCTTCCTAATTTATCTGATAAAGTTCCAGCAATCATATTGGCTATGAATCCTGAAAAATGCAAAACAACGCCAACAAGTAAACCAATCATAACTGGACTTAATTCAGAAATATCTAAAAGAATTATACTTAAAAAGACTGGTAACCATGCCCACATACCAAAAAGTTCAACAGAGTGAGCAGAGTAACTGACAATGAGATTTTTTTTATTGTCATCTTTTTTATCAAATTTAAAAATAGATTTTTTAAAATGATACTTTTTAGATAAATCTTTCCATAAACCAGCTAGGAATATTATTAATCCTAAAACAGTTAAGATAGAACAAGTTAAAAAAGCTGTTTGCAGAGAGTAAAGGTTAGCTATAACAAAACTTAGCCCTAAAGAGATTCCATAACCAAAACTTTGACCAGCGATATTCAAACCCATTGCTTTCCCCCGATTTGCAGGAACATATTTCTCACTCACCAAGATCATCGAAGGTCCATAAATGCCGCCTTGCGATAATCCTAAAAAAAAATTTAAGATTAAAGCACTGATAAAGTCACTTGCGAATAAAGCAAATAAAAAAGCAAATAAACAGTTAGTTATGGAAAAAAAAATTAAGATCTGACTTGGATTTTTAAAATCTGATAAGTATGTTGAAATACTTAACGCCAAACCAAATCCAACTACCGAGCCCGTTTGTATTATACCTGCTTCGGTAGCAGTTAAACCCCATAAGGATAAAATAAAGGGAAGCGTTCCCACATACATAAAAAATACTGACGATGATAGAAATCTTCCGGCAAATAAAAAAGTGATCCAACTCCAGTTCATTTATTTATTTTTTTTCAGGCCAGAAAAACAAACCTGAACCAACACCAATTAAAATAGCTGAAACGACCCAGGAGTACTCTTGATCAATGAACAAAGCTAATGCCCCTAGAATTACAGCAATAAACCCTATTGATTTGTTAGACATAATAGAATTAATTATATTTTAATTATGAGTAAGACAATAATAATTTCAGGTGGTACTAGCGGTATTGGTTTAGATATTGCAAGATTTTTTTATCAAAGAGGCTTTAACATCTCGCTTTGTGGCAAAGTTAAATCTAGCCTTATTCAGAAACTTAAAAAAGAATTCTCCAGTGAAGACTCGCTTATTCAAAGTTTAGATTTAACTAAACGCAGTAATATAAAAAAATTTGTTCAATCTACGTTTAAAAAATTTCGATCAATTGATGTTTTAGTCAATTGTGCTGGTCGACAACACGTAGCGCCGATTGAAAAGTTTAAAGATGAAATTTGGACCAACATTATCGATATAAATTTAAATGCAGCATTTTTTATGATCAAAGAAACATTACCAATGATGCGAAAAGCTAAATGGGGTCGGATCATAAATATTTCTTCGGTGCATGGCACGGTCGCAAGTCCTTTTAAAGCTGGTTATGTTTCCTCAAAACATGGTTTGGTAGGTTTATCCAAAGTTATCGCTTTGGAAACAGCAAAAGAAAATATAACCTGCAATGCTATTTGCCCGGGTTTTGTCCTTACTGACTTAATTGAAGATCAAATCAAAACCATCGCCAAAAAGAAAAATATAAGTTATGCAAAAGCTAAAACCCAACTTTTAAAAGAAAAGCAACCTTCCATGGAGTTTGTCACTCGGAGTGATGTGGCCTCAATGGCATATTATTTAACGACCGATGCGGCAGCTCAGATTACTGGTAGTAATTTAATTATTGATGGTGGTTGGTCTGCACAATAGGTAGTTTTTTAAAATACTCTAAAACTTCAGGATTAGCGATCGCTTCAATATTTTCTACAGACTCGTTGTTAAGAATTTTTCTAACGGCGATTTCCACAATTTTTCCACTTTTAGTTCTAGGTATATCTGGGCAATCAAAAATAAGTTGAGGTACATGTCTTGGTGAACAATTAGTTTTAATCTTTTTTTTTATCTCATCTTTAAGCTGATCGTCTAATTTTTGATTACGCATTTTTACAAAGAGAACAATCCTGACATCATTGTTATGATTTTGTCCAACAACTAAGGCTTCAGAAACTTGTTCAAAGTTTTCAACTTGTCGATAAATTTCCGCAGTTCCTATTCTCACTCCTCCTGGTTTAAGCGTTGCATCAGATCGTCCATAAATTATGTAACCTCCACTTTTTGTTTTTTGGATATAGTCACCATGGTGCCAGAGATTATTGAATTTATTAAAGTAAGCTTTTTTTATTTTTTCTTCATTAGCATCATTCCAAAACTTTACCGGCATAGAAGGGAAAGGTTTTTTGACAACAAGTTCACCTTTCATTTCATTATCTATTTCTTTTCCACTTTCTTCGTAAATAGCTACATCAATTCCTAAACTTGGACCCTGAATTTCACCAGCATAAACCGGTTGGAGAAGATTGCCTAAGACTAAGCAGCCCACAACATCGGTGCCTCCAGAGATTGAGGCTAAATGAATATCGTCTTTCAAATTTGTATGAACAAATTCAAAACTCTCTTTTATTAAAGGGCTGCCAGTTGAAGTCACTGTTTTAAGATTATCTAAATTAAATTTTTTTGCTGAAAAATTCTCGTTTTTTAAATGATCGATATATTTAGCGCCAACTCCAAACAAAGTAAATTTTTGTGATGAACAATATTCAATTAGTCGATCAATTGTTGGATAAAAGGGTGAACCGTCATATAAATATATTGATGCTTTACAAGCTAAGGCAGCAATTTGCCAAGGTGACATCATCCAGCCAGTCGTAGTAAAATAAAATACTCGATCATTTTCCTTTACATCGAGATGAAGGGATAACTCTTTCTTCTGTTCAATGAGGGCATTGCCAGCACCGTGCGCAATACATTTAGGTTTGCCAGTAGTACCAGAGGAATAAAGAATATAAACCGGATGATTAAAATCAAATAATTCAAAAATTTCGTCTAACTCAGCTTCTTTAATTATCTTTTCAAAAGAAAGGTAAGAATGTTCAATTTTGTTTGCTTGATCGTAATTAAAAACAATCACCTCTTTGATTGAGGGAATTTTTTTTATTATTTCTGGAATTCTTTCAATAAGATTTATTTTTTTACCATTATAAAAATAACAATCACTGGTTACTAAGATCGACGGTTTAATTTGTGAAAAACGGTCAACAACGCCATTGATACCAAAGTCAGGACTGCAACTGGACCAGATATTTCCGTTCTTGGCTGCGCTTAAAAAGGCAACAACATATTCAATCGTATTTGGAACATAAGCCACGACTCGATCACCAAATTTTGTTTTAGATTTTAGATAGGATGAAAATTTACAGACCGAAGTGTATAATTCTCTCCAACTTTTATACTCAGTAATATTATTCTCTTTCAAACAATAAACAGCTGTCTCATCCGTCTTTTTTGTTAGTAAATTTTGGGTGAAATTTAATTTAGCCTCTGGAAAGAATTTATTTTTCCAAAATTTTAAATTTTTTTCGATAATCTTTGTTCCCTTAGTTCCTGCAAACTGATCATAGTCCCAGTATTCTGACCAAAAAACTTCATCATTTTTTACTGACCACTGCCAGAATTTTTGAAAATCTTCATGAAAATTTAGTTTATATTTGTTCTCAATAGCTTGTTTGAATTTATAGAGATTTGAATTTTTTAACCTTTTTTTACTTGGAGACCACAAGGGATTATTGACCATATCTAAAAACTATTAATTATTGACCAAATAAGCAAACAGTTTCCCTGTTGACTTTCATAATTGAAATAATATTATTTCGGTAACCATCCACATGGTCACAAAGTGGCTCATCTACATGAGTTAAAAGTAGGTTGAAACAAAAAGGAGACATGTATGCTAAATAGAATGCATGAGATCTTAAAACGTTTTGGCCGAAGTAATACTGAGACCAAACGTTCTAAGTTCTTAGAAAAAACATTAGTAAAATCAGTTGATACGTATGCTAATGGGACTACGGGCTATACAGTGAAAGCTGGATCGAACGCCGGTAAAATTTTAAAACATACCAAGACAGAGAAAAAAGAGATATAATTTTATCTGATGTGGAGGGGTAATAACAATTACCCCTTTCAGACTTATGATATTCAGACAGTTATTTGATAAAGTTTCAAGCACATACACTTATTTGCTTTTACATTGGTGCAACCCTTTAAAAAATAATTATGCCGATTAAGCAAATTAACTCAGTGGAACTAATTAAAATTTTTAAAGAGAATAAAGCAGTATGCGTTTTAGATGTTCGCACGGATGGAGAATGGCAAAATATAGGTCGACCTGATGCAGAAGCTTTAGGCGTTGAAACAAAATTTTTATCCTTAATGTTAGACAAAGATGGTCAAAGAGTTTTTAATGAAAATTTTCAAAAAGATTTTTTAGCTTTAAACATAGATAAAACCAAAAAAATTTATTGTATTTGTCGAAGTGGAATGCGATCGCAAAAAGCAGCAGAAATCATTCAAGGACTTGGTTATGAGACCGCTAATATAAGTGATGGTTTTGAAAACTTTGATGATTCTAAGTCTTCCTGGCAAAAAAACGGTCTGCCACAAAAATAATTAAACCTATACTAGAATTATTTTTTTTATTTTTACTTCAATTTATTTTTATTCTGTGTTGTAATATTCAAAAAACAAAGGGAGAAAGCATATGCAATCAATCAAAAAAACATTTCTTTCGATCGTTATATTTTTACTAATATCTTCAACAAGTGCTTACGCTAAAACTCAAATACAGTGGTGGCATGCATTTGGTGGTCGATTAGGTGAATTATTAGACGAGCAGGTAAAGAAATTTAATGCTAGTCAAAATGACTACGAAGTAGTGCACACTCGAAAAGGTAACTACTCTGAAACACTAAACGCTGGTATCGCTGCTTTTAGAGCAAAACAACAACCACATGTCTTGATGGTATTTGAAGTTGGAACAGCAACGATGATGGCTGCAAAAGGAGCTATCAAACCAGTTTATGAAGTAATGGCTGAGTCAGGTGTTAAGTTTAATCCTGATGCTTACATACCGCCAGTGAAAGGTTACTACACCACAACTGATGGTAAAATGTTGTCACTACCTTATAACGCTTCAACGCCAGTATTATGGATTAACAAAGACTTAATGAAAAAAGCAGGTCTTAATCCAAATATGAGTTTAAAAACTTGGGGTGAAGTAGGTAAAGCATTAGATGCCGCTAAATCAGCTGGTATCTCTTGTGGTATCACAACTGCATGGCAAAGCTGGATACATTTAGAAAACTTTTCAGCTTACCACAATGTACCTTTTGCATCTAAAGCAAATGGTTTTAGCGGTTTAGATACTGAACTTACATTTAATAGTCCTTTACACACTCAACATCTTGGCTTGTTAGGAAAATGGGCGCAAGAAGGTAAATTCTACTATGCTGGTAGAAGAAATGAAGGTGGAGCAAACTTTAGATCTGGAGAATGTATGTTCTTTACAGAAAGTTCTGCTGGTTATGCTGGTATTAAGAAAGAAGCTAAATTCGATTTCGGTATCAGACATTTACCATACTACGAAGGTACGAAAGCACCACAAAATACCATTATCGGTGGCGCTTCACTTTGGGTAATGACTGGCCACTCTGCTGAGGAGTACAAAGGTGTTGCGGCACTGATTAACTTCTTATCAAGAACAGACATTCAAAGTCAGTGGGCACAAGACACAGGCTATCTACCGATTACCACTGCAGCATTTAAAGCTACTGGATCTTTTTACAGAAAAAATCCTGGTACTGACACTGCAGGTAAGCAAATGTTAGCTAATGCACCTACTGAAAACTCAAAAGGATTGAGACTTGGTTCGTTTGATCAAATTAGAGGTATCATCGACGAAGAGTTAGAAGCAATTTGGACTGGCAAGAAAAATGCTCAAAATGCAATGAACTCTGCTGTTGCTCGAGGTAATCAACTTCTAAGAAGATTCGAAAGAGCTAATAAGTAGTTCAAATTTATAATTACCGGGGATATGATCATCCCCGGTAATTTTTTTTATGGAAAAGCGAGTTATATTTAAAGGCTGGTGGTTACCCTTATTGTTGGTTAGTCCGCAATTAATAATTTCGGCAGTTTTTTTCTTTTACCCTTCCGGAGAAGCCATCTGGAATTCCTTGTTTTTACCAGATCCATTTGGATTAAAATCTGAGTTTGTTGGTATTGATAATTTCACTTTTTTATTTGGTGATCCATATTATCGAGCAAGTTTTATCACAACCGCAATTTTTTCTATTTCAGTTTCTGTTCTCTCAATGGGTCTAGGTTTATATTTTGCAGTTTTAGCTGATCGTTTAATCAAAGGGGCCGGTGTTTATCAAACTTTATTAATTTGGCCTTATGCTGTAGCTCCAGCCGTGGCTGGTGTGTTGTGGATGTTTATGTTCAATGGTCGAATAGGTTTAGTGTCTTGGTATTTAGGTTTACTTGGTTATGATTGGAACCATGCCCTGCACTCAGGAGAAGCTATGAGTTTAGTTATCGTTGCTTCGACTTGGTCACGTGTCAGCTATAATTTTATTTTCTTTTTAGCGGGATTACAGGCTATTCCAAAATCTATTATCGAAGCAGCAGCTATAGATGGAGCAAAATTTTGGAAAAGGTTCAGAACAATCGTTTTTCCATTGCTTTCACCAATCAGTTTTTTCTTATTAGTGGTAAATATTGTCTACGCTTTTTTTGAGACTTTTGGTGTTATTCATACGATTACCTCAGGCGGTCCAGAGCAAGCGACAACAACCTTAGTATATAAAGTTTATGCTGATGGATTTGTTGGACAAGATCTTGGCAGCAGCGCCGCTCAATCGGTGATCTTATTAATTTGTGTTGGTTTATTAACAGTTTTTCAATTTAAGTATATTGAAAGAAAGGTGCATTATTAATGGTAGAAAAAAAACAAGCAGGCTATTGGTTGACACACTTGGGTTTAATTATTGGAGTACTATTTATCTTCTTCCCGGTATGGTTAGCTTTTGTTGGCTCAACTGTTACTAATGATGACATCTTACAACCACCATTTCCAGTTTTACCTGGACCACACTTTATTGAGAACTACAAAAATACTTTGTTATACGGAGGTCCAGAAGACTATGTTTATAATCATATTCCGATTGTTAAAATGTTAATTAACTCAACAATTATGGCACTCGGTATAACCATTGGAAAAATTATTATTTCTTTACTCTCTGCTTTTGCTTTTGTTTATTTCAAATTTCCATTTAGAAGAACTTTCTTTTGGTTAATATTTATTACGCTCATGTTGCCAGTTGAAGTAAGAATTGTGCCAACTTATGAAGTGGTGGCTAACTTAAATATGTTAAATAGTTACTCAGGCTTAATTTTGCCTTTAATTGCTTCTGCCACTGCAACTTTTTTATTTAGGCAGTTTTTCTTAACCGTGCCTAATGAAATGATCGAAGCAGCGCGGATGGATGGCGCAGGACCAATACAATTTTTCAAAGATATTTTAATTCCAATTAGTAGAACCAATATAGCAGCCTTGTTTGTAATTATGTTTGTATATGGTTTTAATCAATACCTCTGGCCTTTATTAATCACAACCGATACCAGCATGCAAACGATTGTAATGGGTATAAAATTTATGATACCTACAGGTGATGATTTTGGTCATTGGCCAACTATTTTTAGCACAGCTATTTTATCTATGATACCAACGGTCTTAATTGTGATAGGAATGCAGAAATTTTTTGTAAAAGGACTTTTAGAAAGCGATAAATAATATGGCAACAATCAATCTTAAGAATTTAGAAAAATTTTATGGAAAAAATAAAGTCATTCATGGCTTAAGTGCCGATATTAAAGATGGTGAATTTGTTGTTCTGGTTGGACCTTCAGGTTGTGGAAAATCTACACTACTAAGAATGATCGCAGGACTTGAAGAAGTGAATAGCGGAGAAGTTTTAATTGATGGCAAAAAAGTAAATGACCTTGAGCCGATGGAGAGAAATATTGCTATGGTTTTTCAAAACTATGCTCTTTATCCGCACATGAGTGTTTACGATAATATGGCTTATGGTCTTAAAATAGCAAAGATTCCAAAAAATGAAATTGATGACAGAGTTAAAAAAGCTGCCAACATATTAAAAATAAATGATTTTCTTGACCGAAAACCAAGTCAGTTATCGGGAGGACAACGACAACGAGTTGCTATGGGTCGAGCTATTGTGAGAAGTCCGGTTGCCTTTTTGTACGATGAGCCCTTATCTAATCTTGATGCTGCGCTTAGAGTGCAAATGCGGCTAGAGATTAAAAAATTACATACACAATTAAAAACTACTTCGGTATTTGTGACACACGACCAAATAGAGGCGATGACCTTAGGAGATCGTTTGGTTGTGATGAATTTAGGTAAAGTGATGCAGGTCGGAACACCGATTGAAGTTTACTCGCAGCCTAAAAATTTATTTACCGCCCAATTTATTGGTAGCCCAGCTATGAATATATTTCAGTGTGAAAGTGATGGTTCCCAAATAAAATTTGTTAATGGCAATCAAATTAATCTTAGTAGCAAGAAAAAGGGATCGATTGCTTTTGGTATTAGACCAGAAGACTTGAAAATTAGCAAAGAGGGCAATTTAAACGCTCATGTCGATATGCTTGAAATGATCGGTTCAGACACATTAGTGCATGCTAATCTTGAAAATTCTGATCAAAGTTTAGTTATCAGTGTACCAGGTGTTCTCAACAAAAAAGACATTGGTGATAAAATAAAATTAAGTTTCGACTCCACAAAAGTTCACTTGTTTGACAGAGAAACGGGTGAGAGGATTAATTAAGTGTTGATGAAACCAAATTATGTAAGGATTTATGGTCATCGAGGCGCTCGAGGAGATTATCCTGAAAATACTATTGAAGGGTTTGAATATTTGTTTTCCACTGGAGTTAAAGCATTCGAATTTGATGTATTGATTGCCAAAGATTCAATTCCAGTGCTCGTGCATGATTTTAGATTGAATATCAGTAACACTAGGGATGCCCAAGGCCAGTGGTTATTAAACCGTGACCAAAAGGTAAATCAGATAACTTCACAAGAACTTCAGCAATATGATGTTGGTAGCATTAATCCCAGTAGTTCCTATGGCAGGCGGTTTAAAGATCAAAAACAATTAGACAATATACGGATCCCAACCTTAGCCAAATTATTTGAGTTATTAAATCAAAATGCCAATAAAGATGTTTTTTTAAATTTAGAAATTAAATCAACCCCAGTTGAAGAGGGCTTAACACCTAAACCTAATGAGATGGTACAACTTATTTTAAATGAAATAAAAAAATCAAGTTTGGACGATCGCACTTTAATTTCTTCGTTTGACTGGAGAATTATTAAAGAATTTAAAAAACAGGCACCCAATATTTTAAGAGGTCATTTATCTTTGCAGCAAGACCTGGGGTCTTTTAAAAAAAATATTTCAGCTAATTCACCTTGGGTGGATGAAAATATATCTGAAATTGAATTATTCGAGTTACCTAAAGTTATAAAAAAATTAGCTGGTCATGCTTGGTGTCCATTTTACCGTGATGTTACCAAACAAAACGTTGATCTTGCCCATAATCTTGGATTGGCAGTCAATACTTGGACAGTTAATAGTGAGAGTGATTTTCAAAGAATGATCGAATATGGTGTGGACGGTATCATCACAGATTATCCCAAAAAACTTCAGGATTTTTGCAAATCAAAAAACATAGCGTGGTTTTAGAAAAGGTATTTATCAGCGAGGTAAATTGCTAAACCCAAAGCTATGCCATACAAAATATAAACAAACGTATCTTTCATAGTTTTGTTATAATTGGCTTTTAATTTGAGGAAAAGTAAATATTTTGGAAATAGCTAATAGCAGAAAGTTTAGTATTATCTGTATCAGCAAAAATAGCAACGCCATCAATATCCTCAAGGTCTAAATCGTGTAACTTTTTATATAATTCTTTAACATTAGCTTTAACGGTAACCCATTCATTTAAATGTTCTTTCGATGAAGATAAAACATAATCAATTGAAGATTTGGTCCAAGGCGAAGTCCAATAATCTTGTGGTTGGTAAGTATTGCTAAAAGCAAAATTAATTGCCTTATTCGATAATGGTGTAAGACCCATTTGTTTAGCTACAAAAACCCTGGCGGCAAAGTCATGCATTTTCTTTTCTTTAGGATTAATATCACCCAAACTTTTCTCAACTTTCCATGTAATATTGATGAAAGGTGTTTCGTTTAAATTAATTGTTATTTCTTTTCCTAGACCAGAGCCAGCAGCGTTAGCTTCAGCTTTGATAAAATTTCCCTTTTCGTTAGAACCTAGAGTATAAATAGTTTCACCTTTAATTTTCCTTTTATCCAATGTTTCCAATTCATTAGCTGTAAATTCAAAAACTTTAACTTCCTTAGAAAAACTAGTTTGCTGGATAAAAATAGAGATAAGTATAAAAGATAATAATTTTAATAATTGCAT
>Ga0255754_10002769_pt1 | contig 12878 bp, 6 predicted proteins | sample 101ome_22_FD_179954 | JGI IMG/M metagenome (GOLD analysis project Ga0255754, IMG submission 179954) | Coastal salt marsh microbial communities from the Groves Creek Marsh, Skidaway Island, Georgia - 101412BT metaG (version 2) | ecosystem: Environmental > Aquatic > Marine > Intertidal zone > Salt... | reverse complement strand
GAGACCCGTTCGTTCGTTCGTTCGTTCGTTCGGCCGCGGGGAGGATGCGCGCGTGCACGCGTGCACGTGGATGGATGCGTGACGGCGACGCGTGAGGAAGCGACGCGCGACGGACGCGCGCGTGTAGACGCGCTCGATCGTGTCGTCGTCGACGGCGAGGGCGACGCGGACGACGATGGACGTCGGGGTGACTGGATGGATGAATGGCGAGAGAGGCGTTTGAGTGAGTGGTCGAGGTGATTGATTGCTGATGACGACGACGACGACGGCGGCTGTGCGCGCGTCGCGGCGTGAGATGCGAGGGGAGGATGGAGGGGCGCGCGAGCGGCGAGGGGTGCGGTGTGAACGCGCGATCGGTTGGGTGAGTCGGCGCGCGCGCGCGGCGCTGGGTGCGCTCGCGTGGGCGGCGTCGAGCGCGGCGACGGCGAGCGGGCAGTACGACTCGACGGCGACGACGTTGACGTTGGAGCGGGTGTGGCCGGAGAGCGGGCTGTTGTACGCGTCGACGACGGTGTCGCTGTATGGGGACGGGTACGGGAACGCGTTGCCGCCGATGGGGTGTCGATTCGGGGAGATTGTGACGAATACGGATTCGAGCGCGAGCACGTCGACCAAGGTTGTGTGTTTGACGCCGACGAACGTGTACGCGGGATTCGTCGCCGTGGGATTGGCTCAGGCGACTGGAAGGCGATACGTTCCTGGTTCGGACGATCTCATCGTCGATAACGGTCAGCACTCTTTCGAATTCGTCACGCCTTGGAAAGTATCCAGCGTTCAACCAGAGTTTGTGTATCAGAGCGGAGGCGACGTGATTCAGCTCTCGGGAACACACTTGCGCCCAGGAATGGAGTGCGCGTTTGAAACGAGCTCGACGACGGTGACGTCATCTTTTAGGTTTATTTCATCCGCGCTCGCAATGTGCGAAACCAGAGCGGCTGGTGGTTTGGTAGGAACGGTTGATTTGAGTCTTTCGTCCGGACAACCAGTCGGTGGTACAGAGGCTAACGTTTATTACCAAACAGCTCCCATCATCGATGGGCCGGTGGTGTCCACGACGACACCCGGTTCCGACGTACAAGTTCAAGCGTCCACTTCGACGCCGTTGAGTAAGGTGGCGGAATCATTTTCCGGCGCACCGACGCGCATTGGCTGTTGGTTCAATGGAATTTGGGTCGCGGCAACGGATCATAACGATAGGAGTTTGGTCTGTAAAGCGCCGATGACATCCTACGGGACCGTGTCGCTAAGCGTGATAGATATGTACTCGCAGAGAATGTTTCCAACCAATTCCTCACAGTCTGGTTGGTTCACGTCATTTAGTTTTCAGAGGACAGAGGTGATCGACGTCATAGTACCACCAGTTGGCAACGCAATGCGTAGCACTCCGGCAGATTCGTCCACATTAGTTGATTTCTTTGGTTTGAATCTCTTGGCTGGTTCTGGTTCCGCTGCTGCACGCATTTGTGCAGCCTTGAATCCGGAGACGACACCGATATTGGTGAGCAATCAAGTCCAAAGTAGATGTGATTTCCCCGCCATCCCGACTGAATCGGTCGCCTTGGCGGCTCTCAGCTATGGTTTTCACGCAGCCAGTGCGAAGAGTAGCTCTTTTTCGCAGTCACAATTTTTAATTGTTTCGCCGCCGCAGGTCACATCCGTAGTACCAGGATTTTTGCGAGCTGGCACTGTCGCCACATTTTCAGGACAAAACTTGGTGGATCCGTTTCGGCCGACGTGGTGTCTCTACGATGGAGTGGCATTGAGCGCGCACATCGTTTCGAGCGCTTTAGCTAGGTGTTTAGTGCCTTTATACGATCAGCTGCCTGCTGGATCATCTGCCTCTGCGCACGATATAGCTCTGAGCGTCATTTCAGATGCGTCAAAGACTGCTGCCGGAGTTTCGAGCATGAACTGGCTGCCGATTGCGAGTGATTTGGAAAGTATCACTCCGAATGTGGGGAGTACCAGTGGAGGTACGCGAACTGTGTTGAAGCTTGAAGGAGGAACGATCCCAACGTCGTCTTACTACACCCCCACGTGTAGGTTTGGCACGATATTGACGTCAGCAATCCACATTCCCGGGGGCGGCGTCGCTTGTAGTTCTCCCGCGCGCGGGGTACAAAATGTGAGCGTGGGAATCGATACGGAATCGAGCATAGAGTTTCAATTCGTCTCAGACATTGGTGTTGTGGCGGTGGTACCAACAAATCTGCCTCAAGATGGTGGCTCTCTCACCGTGTACCTAGAGTCTGCGTTTCCAACCACTTATGGCGTCGTTTGCGTTTTCGTCACGAGCGCTGGGGACAAATTGAAATCTACGTTGGCCGCCGACTCTTCTGGACAATACAAGTGTAGCGCACCGGAGACGGGAGTTGGATTCGCTACCATGGCTGTGGTACCTTCCTCAACAGGTACGAATAACACGGCTTTCATTGATGAAGCAGCGGGTCAGTATTTCGATCTTGAGATTCAAACAACCACACCCGGGGCGGAGGTTTTCCTACTTTCAGTCACAAGTTGGGTGCAGGCGGAGGAAAACATTCACGTGGTGACAGCGGATGGATCACTTCTTGGTGACAGCGCGGCGGACGATGATTTTTCGTGTGCTTTCAGCCAGCCTGGAGGATCAGTGTACTTGACCACAGCCCAGCGCGTCTCAGCGACCATTTTGAAGTGTCCGGTACCGAATTTAGACTCACTTATATCTTCGACCCAGAGTGGGTTAGATATTGTGATTGGTTTGTGCTCTGCCACTGAAATATCTGCTGCCGTTTGCTCCGGCTTCGCGGGCACGCGAGTGCGATACGAGAAAAGAACAGCTCCATCGTCGCTGGCGCCCGTGAACGGGACAGAGGCAGGCGGTACAACTGTGGTGATCGTTGACAATTCCACGGTACCGGGCTTCGGAGCAAACGTACCAAGTTGTAGATTTGGCTCTATTTATCCCGTTGCGGGAACATCTGTCACAGGATCAGGGAAGATCGACTGTCTGGCACCGGCGCATATTGGCGGCAGCGTTCCAGTCAGCATTCCGCCTTTGGATCTTGGACTCACACTGTTGACGTTTCAATATATTGCCATCTCAACTTCGCAGGCGGACGTGAAGGAAACGGTCGGTACAGACCCATACGTAGCCGCGAGTTTGATCGATCCAACTCCAATGATAACGGAAGTGTCACCATGGGTTGCTTGGAGTGGAACCACTGTGACGTTGTCAGGAACACATTTTCCGACGGGACCTGATGTCAGGTGTAAGTTTGGTTCAACTTCCGTCGACGCACAGGTAGTTTCAACCGCCTTTATACGATGTGGTCATACTGTGCCAACCACCCTTTACGATGTCGAGGAACAACTCGTAGCTGTCACGACTAAAGAAGGAGAAACCAATCCGAATGTGACGACGCTGCAACATTACGTCGTCACAAAAGGTGGCATTAGTACAACCGACGCTGATGATGGGTGGCAAGAAGGTGGCAATACAGTCGCCATCACCGTAGACGAATGGATTCCTGAGGGCTTTACGACGTGTCGATTCGGTACTGTATCAGTGCAGAGCCGAGGAGGGGATGGTTACGGCGCGGTGGGGAAAGCCTCGATTACGCGTTTGTCACAGTGGTGGACCGATTCAACGAGCTCCACGAAATTAGAATGTGTATCTCCAGCGCGAGGAGCAGGAAACGTGCAACTCGGATTGTCCATTTCGGGCGCATCAACGACTTCATTCGTGGGTACTAATTTCACATACATTTAGATCTACTGTTTAGCTATGTAGCAGGAATTAGCGATCATCGGTTCCACGTCGAAGCGTAGTGCTCTCTCCTGTTAGTATCCCCAAACGTCGAGTGTCCGCGCATCGGATATCCGGAAGGACGACAGCACTTATATTTTGCCTTGGCGCGGTCATTTTCCCATTTAATCACGGCGTTGTCGTTGCTCAGGACATTGTGAGCTTCGTTTATCAAGTTGAAGAGCCTGCTTGATACTGTTGCGCGTGCTTTCGCAAGGTTCTCAGAGGCGACACCTTGCGATGCCTTGTCTGGGTGATGTTTCAGGGCGAGCTGGCGATATTTCTTCTTTAGCGCATCTTTAGGAGATTTCGCTCCGACGCCGAGCAGCTTCCGCCAATCGATCGGCATTTCGGCCTGAACTCGAATCCTAACGTGGTCCAAGTATGATTCGACGTTGATGCGTTCTTCCGGCGTCAAGTCCATGTGGAGCAAGGCTTGGTACGTTTTCTGCGCGTCTACCACCATATCAAGCTCAGTGTAAATTGCGGCTAGGCGCGTGTGAGCTTTTATATATGTGGGAGCCAGCGCACAAGCTGCCCCGGCTGAAGCGAGAGCGTCGATATAATTTTGTGTGGCTTGCTCACAGGCGCAAATATTCGAAAGGAATAGCCCCTGAAGCATGTTTGAGTCCCTGCAAAGAATCAAGGCCTCAGTGTACGCCAAAATAGCTTCTGCGTAGTTGCCGTCACAGAAATTATCCTTGCCTTGATATTTTAATTCGCATATTTGATGCACTGTATTCGAAATCTGGAACAGCGTAACCGGATTCGGGACCTGCTCGAGAGCAGTTTTGTATTCCTGTGCATCCTCAGACTCAAAAAGGACATCCGTAGATTGGCGTTGAGCGTACAAATCTAGCTTCGGAATGAACAACTTCAGATGTTTCAAAGTATCCATGCAAAAAGAAATCATTCCGAGATCGAATGCAATCCTTATTTGCACACAAAGCCCACGAATGTTGTCATCGACATTGACGCCCGAGAGTTGTTTCCCAGCTCCATCCAAGTCGCCTGTAAGTCGTAACGCCTCGGCTTTGAAGATTTTGATTGTGGCGCAGTGTGGCGCGAGTATTAACGCTTCGTCCAGTTGCTTCATAATATCCTCGATGATTCTGTTCTCCACCGCAGAGCCTTCCATCTGAGAAAGCTTTTCTCCAGTATCTTCGATGATCCGCTTCAATAAAGCCGCATCGTCGACGACTTGCTTCGCATCAAGTTTCTGATCAGAATTCGAGAGACTTTCATTCATCACCTGAAAAGCCTCGTGGAGAGCTTTTTCAAAATACCCTTGCTGTAACAAACATCGACCCAAGCGTATCCGAGCTTTAAAATGTAGCTCGTCAAGCTCCAACGCAGCGCGGCAGTCCTCAGCTCCTTCGTGGGCCTCGCCCATCATCATCCATGCGGCCGCTCTGTTTGACAACAGACCGACTCTCACTCTTACCACGTCCGGAAGATCTACAGAATCCAAATTCTCCAACGCAGATGAATACAAACGCATAGCTTCCAGGAAATTATCACTTCTGAAGGCATCGTTTCCAGCCAATTTATCCCTCTCAACCAATGCACGTATTAAAACTCGTTTTTGCGTCAACGCCGTCTTCAAATCGTTTGAATCGGCATTCGGTGATAATGAAGCGAACTCTATGTATCGTTGCGCTCTTTCTAATTCGTCAAGGTGCAAACAGCATTCAGCTGCTCGAGAGAGAGCGCGAACGTGGCTCGGGTCAACCTTTAGCACAAGTTCGCACTCGGAAAGTGCTTCTCTGACGTGACCGAGCGTGAAAAGAGCCGTAGCGCGATTAACTCTCAGCCAGAGATGTGATGGCTGAATTAAGGCTAGTCCACTCACTTCAAGTTCGGCGATGGCGTGTGAATACAATTGTTCAGCTTCGCCAATCTCGCCTCTCTTGAAAGAAGCATCAGCGTCCCTTCGCCACTGATCAGCACGCGATATAGCGGCAGTCTGCATGGCAGCTATTTGCGCCGCTTTGTGTTCTTCTTCTCTTCTCTCTAACTCTTCGTAAACGACTCTCTGCTGCTCCTCAAATTCTTTCACGGCGTCTTCAAACTCAATTTCATACATCGTGTGTACTTCCTCTGCATCCCTCAACGCCCGACGCGCCAGTTCAACCTTCTCGTGGCTATTCGCTAGTTTCAGCTCCAAATCTACCTTTCGAAGCTCCGCCCGACGCAAACGAATTTCCATCTCCGCATCCGCTTGCGCTCTCGCGTTCGACATCGTCGTGGCGGACGAACGCGACTGGTCAACTCTGCGGCTCGCCTCGCCGGTTATCGGCACCACGGCGATTCCTCTCGGAAAAGATGAAGAAGTCACCTCATCGGCGCTCCCGAACGAAGGCGCTCGCACGATAAACTCAATCTCTTCCGCTCCATCGATCGACGCTCGCCGTTCCGACTCCCGCTCTTCGCTTTCGATCTCATCCCCCTCCTCGACGTCGTCCTCCTCGTCCAAACTCAGTCGCGACAGGTGACTCTGAATGTCGCGATGGATTTCCCTGAGCGCCTCGCCCTTCGTGCGAATCGGACTCAACTCGGACGACGCGTCGGACATGACCCTTAGCACTCTCTCTCCCATCCTTCCGCCCTCACCGGACGGGCGAATCGACGCCCGTTCGACGAACGTCGGACGACGGATGACAGTCGCGACGAGGCGGTCGTTCGAATCGAATGACGACGACGACGATGACGACGACGACGACCGCGCGCGACGCTCGCGAGACGCACTCTCGACGAGACGCGCGCGAAATATCGCGACGACGACCGACGACCGACGACCCGCGTCCGCGTCCGCGTCTGCCGACGTCTCGGTCCGACACCTCGACGACCGACGAAACGGAACTTCCTTCCGAGGCGCACGAGGGGGTCTTTGGAGGTGTGTGACTCAACGCAAAGACACAAAGAGGAGAGAGACTCAAACTCGAGGGAAACTCCCGCCCCCCGTCGCGGGAGAGCGGGACGCGATCGAGCGTCGCGGGCCGAACCCGAGTGAGGAACGAGTCGCGCGTGAACTAACCACCGGAACGAGCGTCATGCCGCCGAAGCGAGCGAAGACGACGAAGAAGACGGAAAAGAAGAAGGAGAACCCGAAGGCAATTGTCGAGGAAGAGTACGCGCCGACAGCCTCGGACGGTGAAGAAGATGAGGATGAAGAAGATTTGGACGGCGAGGAGGGAGATGAAGACGTTCTCATGGTGCGTGCGGTGCGCTCGTCGATGGAGCCGACGAAGATGTCATCGAGAAGAGAGACGCGAGAGACGCCGCGCGACGGCTGTGAAAAAGCGCCGCCGCGCAAGTGGAGACTGACGGAGGAATTTTATTCGCTCGAACCTGTAGGTGAACTTTGACTTTTGTGACTTGCAAGAGGAAGATTTTCACGGTTTGAAGGCGTTGATGACGGGATATTGCGACGGAGGTGAGTACGCGTGCTCGGACCTTTGCGACCTGCTCATCAACCAAAAATCCATCGGCACCGTTATTAAGACAGAGGGCGACGCTGAAAACGTGCTCGGGGTAACCTCGGTCGTGAGTATGGGTCGTCACAAGGGAGAAAAGTTTGTTAAAGACATCAAAAAGTTTCTCTTGGGTAAGGTTCCAGGGAAGGATAAGAAGGCATTCGAACAGATTTTAGCGGATGCAGGGACTGGGCTCCTCGTGAACGAGCGCATCATTAATGTCCCCCAGGACGCTGGAGAACCTTTAATCTCGGGCGTATTCGACGAAATTGGCTGGGCTACGAAAGATGAGAAGACTGCAGAGGCGAGAGATTCGTTCAAATTTAAAAACTATATTTTAGTGAGCACTCTGTTTGAAGAGGATGCTGAGGAAGAACCTCCGAGCGCAGGTAAGAAGCGCAAAAAGTCGCAGCCCACGAAAGAACGGATTTTCCCGCGCTTAGAAGAAGAAATCATGCTTGAACACGCGAAGATGGCCTTCTTCTGGCGCGGCAAGCAGAATGATGAAAATGATATCGCCGACTTTCATCCCCATCGTTGCTGTATGGTCTTGGAGGCGGGCGCAGTTAAGGGATTTCTTACGGGTGTGAAAGAGCTCTTCGCTGACTTCCAATGAAGCAATAGTAGTCTAGTACTTTTTCTATTCACATGTATCTAACCCAAACCGAAAGATTTCTTAGTTCTCGCCTCGACTCGTGCTCGCGCAGCCTCTCGTCTCTTGAGTGCTTCCGCCTCTTCCTTGTCTACTTTCTTCGTCATCGCCGACGCTGGACGTTTACGATTCGCATCAGTGCCGCTTCCCCCAGTTGCGTAACCTCCTACAAGCTTAGCTTCAAATTTCCGACCTCCGGTAGCCTCGATCGCTCGCGCTGCTGCAGTGTGCGTTTTCGCCTTGGCAGCTTCAAATTTTGGATGGTTTGCACCGAACCCCAAATTGAACATACTCGTCGTCGTCGTTTTCGGGGTAGAGGATGCAACCGGTGCAGTCGCGACACTAGTTCTTGCGCTGGGTCCAGAACTTTGGTTGAGCGCCTTCGCGGCTGCAAACGCCTGCTTTGCCGTCGGCACTGGTTGTGCAGGTCCGGATGTAGCAGGCGGCGGCGCCTTCGGCTGCACACTGCCTCTCCCGTAAGGACCCAGCGCGTACTGTTGAGACGCTTCTGGCTGCAAACTGACTGTTGGTGGCGGGGGTGCACCATCGGGAGCACTTTTTGACCAAACTTTTTTTCCGTGATTGAAATACATCTTCGACTTTGGGTCGAAGTAGCACGAGGATTTTGCATGCCAGTAATATTTGGAACGTTCGTCAAACTTCCAAGATCCCAAAGCCTGCGTGGCCCGATATTCCGCTTCTTCTTTGGCGTGAAGTTCTCTCTCGATGGCTGTTTCTAATTCACTCTTTGCGTTAGCCTCTTGTTCTCTCAACCGTGCTCCGGCTGTGAGTGGCTTTGGCAACACCGCAGCGGCCTCTGCTATCCTCCCAGAAGCGGCCAGATCCGCGGCGTACGCTTCCGCTGCCTTCGCCTCGATAGCAGCCATCTCTTTCTTTAAATTATCTGCTTCTTTCTTCTCATTCGCTTCCTTGTGCCTAATATCCTTCAACTTCCTTTCGACATTCTTCTTGTGCTTCTCACTTCTTTCGTGCGCGCGCTTAGCGTTCCCGTGAGGCTGGATAAAGCACTTACACAGCGCGCACCAGTCCGCCCGTGACGCCGAAAAGTATTCGCTCGCCATGTCTACTGAACCCGCTCCTCTCGCGTCTTCTCACGCTCTTCCTGTGACCCCGAGCGCCGCCATCTGGCGCTCCAGCTTCCTAGTCTTGGAAGAGCACGCGAGTTGCAATCGTGATTTTCGCTATATGCCGTTGAAACAGCCGTTTCACGCGTGAAAACTATAGGAACGAAATCATTTGAGTCAAATCTCTCCTACAAAGACGTAGGTCTATTCGTTGACTGCTCCCGACGTCGTCTGAATTTTCAGTCCCACCTCCACCTGCAGACTCGCCAACGTGTCCTCAGCAGAGACTTGGTCTCGTCCATGGGACACGGTTGCTTATCACCTCAATCGGAAAATTCAAGTCGATGACCTCGCCAATATGTAACACGAACGAACCAGGTTGACGACACGCGAATGAAGATCTCAGCCACCATGTGAGACTACAGGTGAGACACCACTAATTGACTGATTAATAAAATAATTGGACGCCCGAGTGCTAGCTCCTTCCGATCTCATAACGTGGCTACCTCGGCAGGAAAAACACAGGTAGCGACCAGGATGACGTTTTGTCATGGTTGACAATGAGTAGCGGTCGAATTACGTCATAGTCGCGCTTCGCGTGGATGTGTTTCAATTAATTGCTATTTAATTAAATCTGCAACAGGCGTGAGCCTCCAAACTGGACTAAGAGAAACGCGCGCACGCGTTTCCAACCCTGTTTTTTTGTTTTTAATGGAAAGTGTAGATGACCGTACGGTGGTGTTCTCGCAATCGACCATCCATACGGGACTCACTTTGTGGTTTTCTGCAGTTGAGGCAGCTATTTTTTGTTTTAATTATTTTGAAGCTGTCGACGCGAATATCATCAAATCGATTAATTATATGAATGCTGAACTTTTGGCAAGTATCATTTGCGCAGATTCGCATCTGAAAACGCATCAAATAGTGCCAAAACTATATATTCATCAGAATGGAATTATTAATTAAATAATTCACGCACGTGAAGACGCTCACATCATGAACTTTCTTCGAGATGCGACATCTTACACACTTCTGACTACGTGAAGGAGCTGTGCTTGGTTTCATTTGCTTGATGGTTGAGCTTTTGGATGGTTTTGGAACGCATTTCACCGCACGTTGGTGTAGTGACCAATAATTCAGTTCTTATTAATTCGTCGTAAAAATGATCTGTCAGTCCATGACGATTTGATCTGATCGTACGAAACGATGCGAAGACGTTCAGAGAACGGAAATACATGCACTACAATTTTTCCACGGCGAATATCGTCCAGCTGCGTCCGACATCGCGATGTCAACTGCAGAGAAAATGTAATTAATTATACATGAAACTGTTCGGAAGTTGAGACGAGCTGAGTAGCGCCGCGCGTCGTTTTGTCTTTTAAATACCACGTGAACTAGTTTCTCAATGATTTCGTTCATCCGACACATCTTTCAGAAACACTGCCACTCGTTTGATGATTTTTTTATCCTCGTAGCGAAGTGTTTGGGTGGGAGGATTATGATGGAGCTACTGTCGGGCCGATCCGGCGGACGCGTCACAACTAGCCACCACTGTCGTGACCCTGCCGTGACCTCATCGCTTGAGGAGATCAGGGAACGAATGTTCAACCGTGTCCTTGATCCGTGAACCGGCCCAGTGCTCCTGTTGATCTCGTATCTCGCGTGGTCGAACTGCGGCCGCGTTTTGGCGGGAGTTTCTGGTTGAGCGATTGGATTACTACTGTCTCGTGTCTGCGGGTATCGTCATGGCCGTAGGCGTGACGACGGTCAAGATATCTCCTCGATGGAGACACTTCGCGTCCTTTGGGGCGCCTGTCAAGCGATATCGCGGCGAAGGTGTCTCCAGGATCAGTGCTTCCTCTCGGGATGAGATGCCATCCGACAGGCGTTCAGCGATCAAGCGTGTCTTTACTCTTCGTTTACCACGAAAGCAGCGTGCGGTGACGCAAGAGCTTGGAACAGATTCTATCGATGTTGCCGCTGAACAGTCCTATCAGAGCGACCCAGGGATGGCCTCACAGATGAAGCGACTCCGGGAATTGACTGCCTTTTATGAACTCTACGGGCACTCAACGCCTCCTGCCGGCACTTCACTGTCCAACTGGGTGAAGAAGATGCGCACGATGAAGCGTCGCGGAGAACTGTCCCAGAGCTTTATACTTTCAATGAACGCTTTGGAGATGGATTGGGAACCGGCTCAAAAACGCACGTTCGCACGTTTGGAAGAGTTGCGGGCCTTCAAAGAGAAAGAGGGACACATCCAAGTACCTGTCGGTGGAAGTTTAGAGCGTTGGATACGCCGTATGCGCGCACGCAATCAGAAAGGTAAATTGGAAGATGATATTGTACAAGAGTTAGATAAACTGGGCATGGTTTGGGAGCCGAGGAGCGTTCAAAAGGCCAAAAATGATGAAACCTTTGAGGCGCGTTTAGATGAACTCAAATCACTCGTCGCTGTAGATGGTAAAGTTCTGCGAGTGAACCAATACGAACCGGGTATGCGAGCATGGATCTATCACCAACAGCGATGTTTTCGGGAGGGGAATCTTCGTAAAGACAAGATTCAGGCTCTCAGAGACGTAGGAGTGACGCTCAAGATGACTCAGCGCGTCTCGTGGGACACCCGTCTCATGGAGCTCATAGAATTCAAGCGAACTCACGGTCATTGCAATGTTCCGGCTACATGGCGTCATAATAAGGAATTGGGCTCATGGGTAGGTACTCAACGTAAGTATATGCGAAATGGAAAGTTATCAGAGGACCGCGTCGCGGCGCTGACCTCCATCGGCTTTGAGTGGGAACCGAGAAAAGCTCTTTCGCGTGGCGTGAGAGCCAAAGCTTCCCCGTGGACTGTTTCTCAACTCTCGGCCAAAAGTGAGGGACTGAGCGTTCGAATCGATTGGATCGGAGGTGACGATAAGGAGCCGCCGAGTAACGACAAATTCACCTGGGGAAGAGCTTCCGAGAATTACGAAGAGAAGCAACAGATAGTGTACGACAAAATCGAACAGTGGTGGAAGGTTGGCGCAGAATCAGCCGCCAACGGTCCACAGAGCTGTGTTCGAGGAATGCGTCTCAACCATCGGCTGAAAGTTGGTAAAAGGATCAATTTTAAACCGGATATTCTCCTGGAGATCCTTTCAGACACACCCCAGGCTGGTACGATCACATGGGGGCTCGTGGTTGAAGTGGACGAGTTCGGTCACCGAAGAGGGAGTAAAAGTTATACGAACGAGGAAACAAGAATGAGTGAAGTTCAGAAAACCTTGGAGGTTCCGATTAAATTCGTGAGATTTAATCCGGATCCGACTGAGGAAGACGCACGAGAGCTCGAAGCCCGCATTCCCGAACTTTTGGATCATCTGTATTTGGCTGTAGCGCGACCCCCTCTTCGAGACTTGGAGGTCTCGTACATCGCGTACGACTAGTCTAGGGACGTAAACGTGTAAAAACAAGTGTACAAACTATCACATTTGCGCGCTTAAGTGCTTCGGTTGAGTATTACATATTGGCTTACCGCTTTAAAGGTACAGACGGGTTGAAGGAGGCGCTCGCCTCTGCTTGCGTATCGCTTAGCTGGCTCACGACTGTCATAGTTAGTCGAGACACGCCGCGGCGATGAAGAGAGACAAGATTCCAAACTCGGAAACTATGGTTGAAGGAGAAGAGATTCCAGCGAAAGGAACGATGTCCACGCGCAACCAGCCTTGCACGGCACCACCCACGATGGAACCGAGCACGAGAGCGCCGAAGGACAGCGCCGCGGCTCGTCCCAAGGCGACACGCTTGTTGTTCATGAACCACACCGTCGCTCCGAGCGCCGCCGCTATCTCCAAACCCGTCGGATTTTCCACGCCTTCCGGTTGTGCGTAACCTTG
>Ga0255754_10002763_pt1 | contig 12882 bp, 8 predicted proteins | sample 101ome_22_FD_179954 | JGI IMG/M metagenome (GOLD analysis project Ga0255754, IMG submission 179954) | Coastal salt marsh microbial communities from the Groves Creek Marsh, Skidaway Island, Georgia - 101412BT metaG (version 2) | ecosystem: Environmental > Aquatic > Marine > Intertidal zone > Salt... | reverse complement strand
CATCTCCAAGCACGCCACATGCCGGCGCACAAACATCCAAAATTCGTCCACTTCTGTTTCTCTTTCTTGCACATCCAAGTCTTCCATAACTTTCTCTCTTCGCGTTCAAATACACGCCAATGAGATTGAGATGCCGCACAGCTACCGACGCCGCGAACCGTCGCGAACGCCATTTCGCGGCAAACTGCATTTCTTTCTCAGAACCGCTTTTATCTCCAAAATGTGAACCTACGCGGTCAATAAAGCCTTGGAACGCCGGTCCAAACTCGCCAAACCATCCAATGACAATCGGTACAAATTCAGTCACCATGCCGTCGGCGGGCGTGAAATTTTTCCACGCCAAAAAAAAACGATGAAGAAAATACCACTTGTAGTCATACACTGATACATTTTTTTCCTTTCTGCTCCCGCGTTACACTCGTCGCTGCAACCAGACTTTCCACCAACGTTGAAGAAAAGACTTGTAGTCATACACTGATACATTTTTCCTTTCTGCTCCCGCGTTACACTCAGTCGCCGCCCGAGAAGCTCAATCACGACGAAACTCAATCATGCGACCGCCTCCGTGGGAACGCATGCGCTCGGGAGCGACGGCGACGACGAACGCGATTGAGAACGCGACGGAGAACGCGACGCTCGCACCGACCAACGCGGCGCCGACGGCAACGTCGAAGACGTGCACGAGGACCATAATTGGGCGCCACGAGCACGTCATCTCGGGTTACTCGCTCTTGAAGGGAATAGGCGACGGAGAACCGATTGCGTCCGACCGATTCATGGTTGGAGGTCACGAGTGGGTGCTTTTGTTTTATCCCGACGGCAAGCGGTCGATGAGCGACGGGAACGCCGCGAATGCGGCGGCTGACGACCCGTACGCTGCCCTCTTTGTCGCGCTGATTGGTGAAGGGCCGCGGCCCTTAGGAGTGGTGCAGTCGGGCACGGGACGCGTCGTGAGAGCGTTTCACCGGTTCACTCTTGTTGATCAGAACGGCAGCGGGCGGCACATCACCAAGGGCAGGCAGCGCGAGCAAGGCGCGGTGAAGATTTCATGCGCTCGGCAAGATCCGACTGCAAGGAATTGCCACGGGTATAGAAAGTTTGTTCGACGATCCGTCTTAGAACAACAAGGATCTGGTTATTTGGTCAACGACGTGGTGATAATCAGGTATGAGATTGAGCTCGTCGTCACCACGGGCGGGGCTCTGAACAAGAACTCCAAACTCTTGCCCGCTGCGTCCGTCAACGTTCCGAGCTATCCAACCATTGGTAAGAATCTCGTTGGGTTGCTTTACGACGCAAAGTCCAAATTCGATTGCACGTTTGAGGTTGAAGGGGAGCGCTTTAACGCACACAGTCTCATTCTATCGGCTCGATCGAGCGTCTTTGCGGCCATGCTCCGAACAGGGGCATCAATGCGGGAAGGAAAGGAGGGCGTATGCAAGCTCTTGGATATCAAGCGCGACGTTTTCCGTCTCTTATTGCACTTTGTCTATGCGGATGAGCTTCCCACGCGTAGCAACAAGGCGGGCGACGAAAACGGAGCCGAGGGAGTGATCGATGAGGGCGGACATGACCAGCCTGTTGGCTCGCTAGCTCTGATGGGCGCGTCGGACGCTGGCGCGTCCGCCGGTATGGCGGTAGCGACGATGGGTTACGCCTCCAACGAGGTGCAACTCGACGTTCCGATGACCCAACATTTGCTCGTCGCCGCGGATCGATTTGATCTGAGTCGACTTCGTGCCATGTGCGAGGCGCGTTTGTGCGAGTCCGTCGATGTTGAGACGGTTGCTAACACGTTGGCGCTGGCCGAACTCAATCATGCGAGCGCATTAAAGCGCGCCTGCCTCTTCTTCATCGCCGCCAATCTGAGCGACGTTATGAACACGGAAGGCTACGAGTCGATGAGCGCGTCGTGCCCGCATCTCGCGGGGGAGATTTTATCCGCTGTCTCGGAACTCCGTCGTACGCCGCGACCGAGCGCGCCTCCTCAAGTGGTGGACGCGCCGTCGAATCCACACAATCACGTCTCCGCTCTCGCCGGAGCGGTGCCTCCCGCTGCAATTTCTCACGCGAGAGCCGCCGAAGCCGCTGCCGGTGTCGAAGCCGCCGCAGCCGCCGCCGCTGCTCGAGAAGCGGCAGAGTTCACGCAGCTCGTTCGTCCGACAATGGAAGGAGCAGCAGGCAGAGACAACTTGAACTCTGCCATGTCAGCGTTTAGTCAATTTCTCGCGACGCGAGCCCAACGGTTAGTTCCTCAAGGCCTTCCGCCCGGAGGGCAGCTCGATATTGGAAATGACGTTGCCGGCGCAGCAGTGATCGCCGCAACAGCGGCGCAGGACGCTATAGCAGCGCACGCGATGCCAATGCGGCCACCACCTCCGGAGGAGACGCACGTTGCAGGAGTCGAGGCCGAGCCGCAGACGCCGCGACCGACCACGGAGAATGGACAAGAGAACGACGCGCGTCAGCCGCCCGAAGACGGGCAAGGAGGTGGAAGCAGCAGGCGCGTGCGGGCACGACGACATTAGTGGAGTGATGAAAACACATGTAACAACGACGCAGATCAAGCTTTCAGGTAAATCATATCAAGTCAAAATCTGAGGTCTTCATTAAAACAGTAAAACAAGTCTCAGGGTGCGGCTAACGTGCGCCGGCTAACGTCTACAACAAGACGCGTCGTCCCCGTACTTCCGTAAGTAAACATAAAAAAACAAAACCGTTATTTCGTTTCTGTCGTCGTCTGAGGTGACAGAAGCCCAAGAAAAAAGTAAAACGTAAAAAGTTGGAACTTTTCCTCAACTCGAAGGGATAGTCGCAAACGTTGTGGTCACGGTGACGTGTGATGATTTTATACGTTTAACACGCACTCGTGAACGCCTTATTACTGCCTTGTCCTACGCACTGATTGCTCGGACGGGCGCAGACCCTGGATTGGTAGGCGCAGGTGCCGTCTGAGCGGCGGCCAACGTGGTTGCCACACTGCGTTTGCGTGTTGTAACACGTCTCATAACACGCATAGCCGCTCCACCACCAGTCAGATGCCATTGAGCATGAGTACCAATTCGTCGGTCTGACGAAAGCAGTCGACTCTGGGTCTTGAATCTTGTCGCAAGTGTCGTAGGTGTAGGCTGAGATGGTACTCGTGACGCCCGTCGGATCGACAACAGAAATGAGAGCCATCGCGGCACGGGCTTGATCCGTTTCCGACTCGGCAGCGATGAGATCATTGGCCGCCGATTCGACACTGCCTGCCGTTTGCGGGTCTTTAGCCACGTCTTTCATGTTCTTCTTGAGCGCCTTCGCGGCTCCCTTTAGTTTGGACATCTTGGTGGCCTTTGCCGCCGACGTCGCGGCGCTGCTGGTACCCAATGTTGCGGCGAATGCGACAATCTCGAGCGGACCAATAATTTGATCAGCTGTCGCCGAAGCGCACGCGGCTGAGCTTGATGCAGCGCCCATACCGCAATGGACCCATTTCTTGCCCCCAACGACTGGTGCGTCGCCCCAGCACACTGGTCCGACGCCAGTGAATCCTCGTTTACAAGGCTTGTAGCATAAACCTGCGTCGTAGTCCCATCCAGGTGGGCACGTCGCCCATTCCATACCAGGAGAAATTTTTACGCCCTTCATGCAGCTCGGCGCGATGCCTCCCGCGTAACTAGAGCATGATGCCCCGCAGAGATTGCAACCAATCCAAACCGGATTGGAAGACGGACACGGAGGGTAGCACAGGCCTAGGCAATCTTGCTTACCAATGCGCGAGCAGAGACTTCCACCGCACACAAGCTTGGTCTTGCGCACAGCCTGCACGACAGCTTTGACGACGCCTCCCAGCAATTTGCGCTGATGCGTCGGCTGATGAACCGATCCAGATTCTCCGAGATCTGCGGCGGCCCACCATTCTTGCCATTCGCAGCGCGCCTGACCCACGCCGCGGCCCCAGTTGGATTTATGACAGAGAAGCCCGTGATCATTCCATCCATGGTTGCAACGTTGGTGACAGTCATAGCCGAACCGGTACCAGTTGGACCCGAAATTATGGCATTTATCGTAGCATATGATACCGCCCGCAATCGTCTCCTTGTGGGAGGGACAGTGCGACGGCACGCGTCCGACGCCACGACCGTAAGAGTCCTTCCAGCAGTATTCGACGTTTATAGCGTTGGAGTTACTCACTTCAGTATTCACCCGGCTGACGCCGTCGACACCGTTTGCAAAATTTGTGCCCCTGCTGCCACCGAGTCGCGCCGCCGCTCTCGCCTGCAAGACGTGCTCGTGCTCCGTGACGACGGTTTCGTCCTGCTTAACCTCAGCCGCAAGCTTACCCGTGTACTCGGACGTGTTCACCCGTGGCGGATTGGTTGCGCCTTCGTCATACGCCGCTTGACCCATTGACTCCTTCTCCGCCTCGCAACGTTCGTTTTCGGCGTCTTTCTGTTGATTCAAAAGCATGTACGCTTGCAACCGCCGCAGCGTCGCGTTGAGCCCGCCTTCAACCTCAACCGCGTATCCTCCTCCCTCGAGCTCCTCCAAGCCCTCGTACGAGTCCACGTTCGCCTCGATTCCCATCGTCGGTTCGTCCCCCAACGCCGCAATTGCCGCGTGCAAATCCTCTGGAAGGTCAAACGGAGCAACGAAACCCGCCGACGGCGCACGTGGAATCCCGAGTTCGCTCGTCGGCATCATTCGTGTCGTCTCCGTTCTCAGCCCGCCGCCTCGATATCCGCGTCCGTCCCCGCCGAGCCACGCGAGTCCCGCGACGACAGCAACGCTACCCATTGCCACCACAGTGCATCGAGTGCGAGCGTGTTTAACACCATTAATGGTATTCACAGTCCTCGGCGCCGCGCCGTACGTCGTTTTTGTCGCTTCCATCGCGAACGAGAGAGATCAGCTCGAATCGAATCGTGTCTCCGCGTCTTCTGGCTCGCCGCCGTTCGAGCTTCCCAGGGCCCGAGTCGTCGAGCGACAACGTGTGACGATTTCGCGGCGAAATATCTTTTCGTTACGGATCAAGCGAAATACGCGAAATATCTTACTGTGAATGGATGGCGAATCAGGACCCGTCGTATCGGCACTCTTACCCCAGGTACCAAGATACACGGCGTATCTTGAACCGCCGACAAGAAACGAGACGAAGGTGTGTCCCTCGTATCGAGTCCGGTTGTGTTTGTCGTTTTACTTGCGTCGATGACGTTAACCGGCACAGTTCTTTGCGTGTTGGCGAGGAAGCGGCGAGAGGAGACGGACGAAGAAGAGTCCCATGTTTTTGGCGAACTTGCGCGGAAGATTTCACTTCACTTCACTTCACTTCCTCTTGTCGACGAAGGATTGAAGAATACGAAATCATCCCACGTGGTGAAAAGTACTTGTCCTATTGATGCTACACATGGCGGGCGCTCTCGCGAGTCGCCTCCAGTTGTTCTATCGGTATACCTATGCTTTTTTTTTGTTTGTCTATACGACGCGCGTTCCAGGTGCGTAGTTTCTCGGCTGATTGTAATCGACATAGTCTGTAGGAAGAGGTTGCCCAAACGGCGTCAGGAGCCGAGTGCCCGACTCCTCCGCGTGCGTGACGCCAATTTCTGGGAGGATGCGCGAATAACACAATCCCTCGGCCACTGGCTCGTTCGCGCACTTGATGCTCTTATCGTAGTGCGCGTTGGCAAACGGATGCGTCAAGTAACTGCTTTTGTAAGCGTCGATTGAAACCGTGGACAGCTCGACGCGCGCCGCGTACGCGTCAGGAAACGCCTCAGTCGCGCCCTCTTCGCTAAATGTTCCGGTCGCACGTGCGGCTGCAATTTTCGCCCGTGTTACCGCGTCGTAGATGGATAAGTCTTCCTCCGCTGTGGGCTGCGCTGTGACGACGACGGGTCTCGACACGCTAAAGGACGTCTCCTCAGTCGCCACCGGGGCCAAGTCGGCAATGTAGCTAGGGTGTAAAGCGTTTAGGTCGTCACCGATCGCCGTCGCACTTCTTCCTGCCTTTCGATCGTTTGCATCTATGACTGCCTTGACATCAACGCGTTCGAGTGACGCCAAGGCGAGAAACTCTGTCGAAATGTTTAATACTTCCTCCTCTAAGTCTCCGTACCACGGCGTCGCGCATTCACCGAGCAAAATGGCAAAAGCGCCTTGAATGTTCGTCTTTGAAATGGCCGTCCACGTGCTCTCGGCGTCAGAACCAGCGCCACAAATGGCTTGTTCCGCAAACGACAACCACAGTTCTTTTCTAGATGCCTCGTACGCTGCGCAGCTTTCCTGCTCTGCCTCGCAATACGAGTCTAAAAGTCGTTCGAGCAACCGCTCGAACGCGCCCACCGCCTGCAACCCATTGGACGCGATGATGGCGCGCTCGATGGCCACCGCGTACTCGTCCCCGCGTACTCCGACGCCGTTTAGAGCGACGACGAGTAAGAAGAAAAAGGAAACGAACGCGTGGCCGCGGCTCATCGTCTTCACTGCAACCAGACGCCGCGTCGTTGCCGACGCTGCGACACCGATCCGACGGCGCTCAACGTCGTTTAAATTGGCTCGATTTCGCGCGTTAACCCTCCCTGAAGACGGCCGGCGAGAGAGTCGCCTTCCCAGGAGTGAGGTTGAACGTAGTCCGTTCCAACGAACACGCGCTCGCTCGCTCGTCCTCCTTCCGCCCTTGCCTCCTCAGAGCGAGGAGAGGACTGGAGAAGCCAGGCGGAGGGAGGAACAATCGCTGAGCGACGATGATGCGCGACGATCGAGACGACGACCAGTGTGAAGGAGACGTCGTCGCTCAGACAGAAGAGCTGGCGCGGTTTCTTTCGTCGTACGTCGACGCTGGTGGGTCTCTCGATGCGAACGAGGCGCCTGAAGAAATGAAACCGCTGCTGCAGTCGATGCAACAGGCGTTTGCGTCGCTATCGTCGAAAGCGGGTGATGCTGCGCAGGTGGCGCCGTCGGAAATGCTCGAGCTCATTCATCAGGCGGCTAAAGGGGCGCTGCGAGATCCCGCGCTCGAGGCTTCAACCTCTGAACGCTCGCGCGTGCGACTGCCGACGACGAGGTTGAGCGAAAAAGAGATTACGCTTCAGCCCGGGTTTGTAGTTAAGTCTAGAGACGCAAACGGAGAAAAAGTTTTCATCAATGTCTGTGGAAGCGATGAAATCGGCGTTCCAGCGGCGCACGACGATACGTGGCGCGAGGGTTTGATGCCTAAAGAGGTCATTCGCGCTCTTGAAGCAGGCGCGTCGAGTTCGTCGTCAATCGACAGCTGTTTGCGCTTTCCACTGAGCGCGGCTGACGCGCGCATAGACGTCGACAGCTCGGGTCGGTCGTGTGTGGTCTTCGACGTCGTCTTCAACTCGACCGTCATGCGGCACGCGATGGTTTTCAAAACGTTGAAACGGTTTCTCGCCGAGCTTTGTCTCAAGGTGGTCGCCGACAAGCATTATTCGTCCTCGAACGACTTGAGCGCCCAATACAAGTTGCCTGCTCGGGCGTTCATCGGTCGTTATCCGCCACCGCCGCATCGGATTCGAGCGACTGCGCCGTCCGTTGTGGAAGAGACGGAAATCGCCTCTGCCGCCGACGAGCCCTTGGACGTGGACGTGGAATATCACGGGCGACCGGTTGAGAGCGTGAGGATTCAACTGCGCGTGCCGAATGGAGTTGCGCGACCGCGAGAATCCGTCTGCGTGTGCGTCGCGCGAGAGGCAATCACGTTAGACGTGCCGAATAGAGATAGTCATAGAGTCGAGCTTCCGTTTCTCGTCGATGCGGAAACGGCGCGAGCGACACTACGTAGAGACAACGTCATCTGCATCACGGCGCGATACAAGGCGTACCGCGATGCGCTCTGCTAGTAGTACTTCGTAAACGCTTTTGTTTTATTACACTCGACGAATATCGTGATAGATTTAGTTGGCGTCATCGTGACTGAGCAAGCGCGCCGGCGGTCTCAGTCTGCGTCGCTTGATTCTAAATGTGAAAATGACGGTTCATGAACCATGAAAACAAAAATCACCCCCTCCCCAACACACACCACGCATTCACTCTCAAAACCGATTCGTCGTGAACACGTCCGACGACGACGACGATGACGACCACGACGACGACGCGTGAGTTTGCGACGACGAACCAGGACCGAGACCGAGAGCGGAGGAAAACGACGGACGGGAAGATCCACGACCGCGGCGGGGCGAGGCAAAGGGTGAAGGAAGATGTCAAGCGAACGCGTGAGCTTGTTGGGCGGCGATATCGCCGTCGAGGGTGTTACGCGGAATCACTCGGAGCGAGAACATGAGCACGCGAGCGGCGTTGAGAGCGCGCGAAAGGCGTGGAAAACACACCGAAGACGGGTTTGGGGGGTCACCCTGGGAATGTTGGCGATCGTGTTCGGACTTTTGGCGCTCACGGCGAGTTCACCGGGTGCGCGAGGTGGCTTGGCGACGAGGGACTCGAGCGTCAACGACGCGTTTGACGTCGACGCGCTTGCGAGCAAGCTTGGTCTAAGCTCGGACAAGGGGAGCGGCGGGGAAACAAAAGAGGCGGCGAAATCGGCTAGAAACTCGCCTGGGCGTATTCCAGGATTGGCGGCGCATGTCGAGAGCAAGACGCACGCGACAAAGTTTAGGATGATCACGTTTTGCAACAAGTCGTACTGGATGTTCGCGCACGCGCTCCTGGAATCCATGAAGGCGGTGGCGCCGTCCATGGTTGACTTTTGGACCATCATCGTGCCGGATGAGGAGACCAAGGCGTACATCGAGAGCGAAACGCGAGCCTCTGGCAAGATCGTCGACGTCTTTGTCGATGAAGACTTGAAGACGCAGGTTGTCAAGTACAAGTCCGCCGGCAAGCTAGAGCTCAAGAATATGCTCTCGTGGAGAAGAGTGCACGCGATGCACACCCTCTTAGACAAGGATTTCACCACCATGTTCATCGAGCCGGATGCGGTGATGCAGAAGAATCCCCTTAAGGCGATTCACGACATGCTGACGTCTAACGACGTCGTCATGTCCGCCGATTACGGTTTAGGCTTGTCGGCACGCCCACACGCGAACTCCAAAGTTATGATAGCGAAACCTTCTGCTCAAGGCAAGAAACTCTTCGACGTGTGGCAACGCGCTGAAGCCTCCTACAGCGGTCCCAAGGCGGAGATTGGGTTCTTCATCTCACAAGTTTTGCCTCACTTGGACGTATTGACGGCGAAAATCAAAGTTCTCGATCAAACAGTGGTGGGCAACTATTTGACTCACCACGAAAAGGCTGGTCAGCTTATCATCACTGGAACGGGGTGCGATGATGTCAATTATAAGATCAACTTCATTTCGCAAGTGCTGCGTCACGCTCAACCTACGGATCAGGAGCTTGAAGCATTTGATTACGAAGGCATTGCGCAAGGCTGCGATCACGCGGGAAGAGAGAAGGTTTTCAAAATTTCCAACGAGTACGCGAAAAAAGTCTTGGCAAAGATGGGCAGAAAAAAGTCGTCCAAGAAGAGCCTCGAAAAGTAGACGCTCGCGGCTAAAATTGTAATAGTGAGTACAGAATTTTCAATTTCAACATTCGCGACGCGCTTGATTTCTCGCACGCGTTTGGATTTGGATATTCACGACCAAGGAATCACCTGACCAATATGACGGATGATAAAGTAGTGATGGTTACGGGGGGGGTGTACATGTCGTAGTTTATGCTTCGTTGTGTAGCGGCTCCTCGTCGTCATCCCACGGGAGACTTCTTCGGGCGGCCTTTTCTTCGATGAAAAGACGGGACGAGCAACGGCGTAACCGGCGAGTCAGCCGACTTCAAGTCCTTTACGCTATTTTTGCGTTTGAGTGACCCGGTGACGTTTGCCTTGGGTGGTGTGCTCTCCAAATTTGACGGAGAACTCCCGCCTTCAGGCGTTAGTGGTTCCTCCTCAGTCTTTACGCTACTCGGCGACGCAGCTGGTTGTCGCTGTTTGCTACTTTCGCTCACAGGTGACTTTTCCCTCTTTGGCGAAGACCTTCTATCTGTGCTCCCCTTTGAGTCTCCCTTGGACTTCGCCTGCGTGCTCTTCCTCGGAACGGGCTTTATCGTCTCCTCTGCAAAGCTCATATCGACGTCTCCACGCACAATCATATCTTCTTTTCCGTTCACCTTGCAAGAAATCGAACAGTACCGATTTGCGTCGCTCTGAAGTATCCGATGACAATAGCTACACTCGGAGTGCATCTGAATAGCCGAACCGCGCGAGCCCTTGTCATCTTTCCCACTCTTTGACGTTTTGTTGTCGTTTCCGCCGCCCGGTTTTCCACTTCTAGGGTGTGGTCTCTCGTTCAGGAACACCACGCGCGCGCTATTTATAATGTACGTTTGGATGCTCGAGACATCCATCAGTCTGCACACGTCTTGCACTCGAACAACGTTGTGATACGAGCTTCGACGAATCTACGACAAGGACGATAGCGACGACGACAATCATCACGCACGTTAGTCTCTTTACGCTCGACTCGCGTTCAAACGCGATGCCCAGCTCGCGTCACAACCGAAAGAGTAGAGCAAGCAGAAGAAGACATCACAGACTCGTCTTCTGATTTTTTGTTTTTGTGCGAGCGCTGTGCAAACTGGGACTATTTGCTCGGTCGATCGCTCGTCTAGTCAGACGACTGAAAATTTGGCGCGAAAGCCCTCGCGCATTGTATCGGCAAGGGTCTCGACGCGCGCTCCCACCGTTGACGACGGGCGCGACGCGATCGACGTGGACGCGATCGACGAGTACATTTTTTTTCGTCGCGTTCGACGCACCTGCACGGTGTCCGTCACCCTGTTCTCGGCGACGCAAACCGGACACAACGACTCGCATCGGTTCACGGAGAAGAGGTTGCGTTGCTCACCCTTCGCTCCGGTTGAATGGACGTCGCACGGCGCGAAGAAGTTTTCCGCTACCAAGGCACGAATCCAATTTAAATCGCTCGGAAGCGTCACCTGCGATCGTATAATCGAGCCGAGGTCAGCGATCGAAGCCCGGGCTCGCGCGAAGACGAAGGTGAAAGCTCACCGCGTTGACGGGGTGAGCTGTTCCAATTGAGACTAGGTCCACATCGCGAGAGGCACCTGGAGCTGACTCCTCGCGCGCGCGACGAAGGGTGCGACGACGAAGACGAAGAAGAAAACGACGCGATGGACGCACCCCATTAACGATTACCATGATTGCGCGCGCGAGATGTTCGCGACGCGCGCGACCGCAGCGGCGCGCTGTGACCGGTACCCGTGAATGGACGACGCATCGAGGCACGCCTCGCCCTCCGTGCGGACGCGAGACGGCGCAACACGGACCGGATGGTTTTTTTTATTTTTGTTATATTCGTGTTCCAGTGTTATTATATGTAAAGTGAGGGTTGGGACTTGAATCGACACTTTTTTGTATCTTTTACTTGAGCGTCTTGAAGGCGGCTTGCGCGACGACGTCTGCGCATTTTTGCACCTGTTCGCTCGTGACGATGAGCGGAGGAATGAGACGCAAGATGTCACCCTTACCCGCGGTAAGGGTGAGCAAACCCTGATCGCGGCACTCCTTGACGAGGGGCGCGCAAGCGGTGTCGAACTGGACTCCGACGAGCAAACCGGCGCCGCGAACCTCCTTGAGGTGGGGGTGCCCGGCGAGCTTCTCAGTGAGCAAAGCCTTGAGCTCCTCGCCGCGCGCTTTGACGTTGTCTAAAAACTCTGGATTACTCACGCGATCGAAGACTTCGTTGGCGACGGCGCAGACGAGAGGCCCGCCGGCGAATGTAGAGCCGTGATCTCCGGGCGCCATAACGTCGGCAACCTTTTGCTTCATGAGGACGGCGCCAATGGGCAAGCCGTTCGCCAAGGGCTTGGCGACGGACATCATGTCTGGTTCTGCGCCTTGGACGAGTTGATGACCCCAGAGACGACCAGTACGACCGAGTCCGCACTGGACTTCGTCGTACACGAGCAAGGCATCCGCGGCGTCGCAGAGCTTGCGCAGGCCGCGCAAAAATTCTGCGTCGGCTGGGTAAATACCACCTTCGCCTTGAACCGGCTCAACGAACACGGCGCACGTACGCCCCTTGACGATCAACTTGGCCGCCGCCGCTAAGTCACCGTACGGGGTAAACGTGTTGCCAGGAACGATGGGCATGAAGGGGGCGCGATATCCCTCTTTCCACGTCAGCGCGAGCGCTCCCATCGTACGGCCGTGGAAGCCATTCTCAAAGCTCACTGTTTCAAAGGCGGCATCCTCGGCGCTCTTTCCTTGTTCCACCGCGCGAGTCTTGGCGTACTTTCTCGCGAATTTGAGCGCGCCCTCGTTCGCCTCCGTACCCGAATTACAAAAGAAGACTCGGTCCGCAAAACAGGTTGACGTCAACTTTCTCGCCAACGTAGCGCCAGGTTCGGTGTGATAAAGGTTCGACGTGTGCGTGAGCTTGGCCGCCTGTTCCGCGATCACCTTGGTCACCCCATCGTCGGCGTGTCCAAGGCAGTTGACCGCGATCCCAGACGTGAAATCCAAAAACTCTCGCCCATCCGAGTCCCACATCAGCGCGCCCTTCCCGTGCGTCATCACCTCCGTCTCTCCTCGTCCGTACGTCTGAAGCACGCACTCGCGCTCGTTCTTGCGCACCTCGTCCCCATCGATCACCGCCCTCGCGATCGTCGCTTTACGCGCCGAAACCCACCGCGCGTCCGACGACGCGTCGCCGCTGGAATACCTCGTCCCCATCGCTTTCCCTCGCGAACGAGCCATCGCCGAGCGCGTCTTTCGCGGTACCGCCGTCGTCGTCGTCGCCGCGCCGCACGTCATCGATCGCGCGTGCGTCATCATTCGCGTCGTCGTCTCCGTTTCCGTCGATCCCGACGCGCGCGCGAGGGGGAGACTGAGGCGGCGCGACGTCG
>Ga0255754_10002755_pt1 | contig 12899 bp, 10 predicted proteins | sample 101ome_22_FD_179954 | JGI IMG/M metagenome (GOLD analysis project Ga0255754, IMG submission 179954) | Coastal salt marsh microbial communities from the Groves Creek Marsh, Skidaway Island, Georgia - 101412BT metaG (version 2) | ecosystem: Environmental > Aquatic > Marine > Intertidal zone >... | reverse complement strand
TAGAGACCTCGGAAAATATAATAAATATCTAAAGAATATGCAGCTTGTTGATTATAAAGTGAGAGTATTGAATGGTGGTACTGGGGCAGTAACGAGGGTTTTGGTTGAGTCATCCGACACAAAAACTAATGAACGGTGGGTTACCATTGGCGTATCCCCCAATATCGTAGATGCATCGTTTCAAGCATTATACGATGCAATTAATTATAAACTTGTTCAGTCTAATATTTGATTGTAAATCTGAATACTGGCGGAGGGGAAGGGATTTGAACCCCCGAACGAGTTAGCCTCGTTGCCGGCTTTCGAAACCGGTGCTTTCAACCACTCAGCCACCCCTCCGTAGGATATTAATGTAGTTGATTTATCCAATGTAAGTGTTATCAATTAAAGTAATTTTAATCAATTATTTCTACGTTATTGTCTAATGCAATTTTCCAATGGCTTAAAATTTCAATGATAACAATTCAAGATTTATCAATATCTTTTGATGGTAATCCATTATTCACTGATGTTAATGTCCATTTCAATCAAAAAGAAAAAATTGGTCTTATAGGAAGAAATGGTTCAGGTAAATCAACATTTCTAAAATTACTTTTAAAGCAATTAGAACCTGATAACGGTGAAGTAAAAATTCCAAGAAACTATCAAATTGGTTACCTTGAACAACACATAAAATTTGAGCACAAAACGATTATTGATGAAGTTACAAGTGTTCTACCTGAAGAACGAATATATGAAACTTGGAAAGGGGAAAAGATTTTAAATGGACTTGGCTTCTCTGACGAAGAGATGTTACAAGATCCCCATTTATTCTCTGGCGGCTATCAAGTGAAAGTGAATCTTGCTAAAGTGTTACTTCAAGAGCCTAATTTATTACTGCTTGATGAGCCTACAAATTATTTGGATATTCATTCGATTAGATGGCTCAAAAAATTCCTAAATGACTGGACAGAAGAACTCATACTTATAACCCATGATAGAAATTTTATGGATAGTATAATTACTCATACTCTTAATATCCATCGTGGTAATTTTAGGAAATTTCCAGGTAATACAAAAAACATAAAAGAGCAAATCCAGCAGGAAGAAGAAATTTATGAAAAAACTCGAATTAATCAGGAAAAAGAGCGTGAAAAGACCCAAGCTTGGATCAATAGATTTAAATCAAAAGCTACATTAGCTAGCAGAGCACAATCGAGAGTAAAAATGTTAGAGAAGAAGGAAGTTAACAAGAAACTTGAAACAATTGCTAATCTAGATTTTAAGTTCAACTACCTTAACTATAATAGTAAGCAGAGCCTCATGAATGTTAAAGATCTCAGCTTTGGTTACAGTCCCGATAAAATATTAATTAATGACTTATCATTTAATGTTCGAAAGGGTGATAAGATTTGTGTGATTGGAAAAAATGGAAAAGGTAAATCAACTCTTTTAAAATTACTTTCAAAAGAAATCGATAAATTCGAAGGATCAGTTGGTGTTCATGAGAAAGTAAAAATTGGCTATTTTGGACAAATGAATATTGATAGGTTAAATGATAAAAAATCAATTTATGAAGAGATACAATCCGTTGACCCATCAATTCCAGAAACTAAAGTGAGATCGATATGCGCTCATATGATGTTTCCTGGTAAATCATCAAATAAAAAAATTAGTGTTCTCTCAGGTGGAGAGAAAAGTCGTGTTACTTTAGGTAGAATCTTATTAAATCCAGTCAATCTACTTTTCTTAGATGAACCAACAAATCATTTGGACATGGAGTCAACAGAAACACTAATGGAGGCAGTTCAAATTTTCGAAGGTTCGGTAATAATGGTAACTCATGATGAGTATTTTCTGAAAAAAATTGCAAATAAACTGATAATTTACGATGAAGGTAAAGCCTTCTTTTTCAACGGAGATTATAAAGACTTTCAAAAAAAAATTGGTTGGAAAGATATATAATTTTTTTTGTTCATACCTTTAATATGTTCGAAAGATTTTAAATCTACAAAAGAGTCATACGGTTACCGGTTTTCAAGACCGGTGCTTTCAACCACTCAGCCACCCCTCCATAAACTTTTATATAGCTGATTTATAAAATGTAAGTGTTATCAATTAAAGTACTTTTAATCAATAATTTATGTATTATAGTCTAATGCAATATTGAATGACTTTGATATCAATGATTACAATTCAAGATTAACCAATATCTTTTAATGGTAATGGCCTTCACAGATGTTAATGTCTATTTCAATCAAAAAGAAAAAATTGGGCGCAGGGATGTTTAGAATTAAATTTTTCTTATTATTTATAATACTATTCCCGTTATTTATTTTAAATAATTCACATACCAATGCCGGAATGGAATTGAATATATGTGATATGAAGTCATCAAATACTCAGGTAATAGATGCAAATCATTTTTATAGAAATCTCTTTGATGATATAGAAGATATTTATCATGACACAACATATTCTTATGTCCACGAAGATGGAGAAGTGACGGAATATGGTCCTTTTGCATATAATATTTTTCAAAATGCTGTGATGTATTATGAAGAATATTCACCTTCTGAATTTTCTATAATTACTATTGATAGCCATGATATTACAGTTACATATGGTGATCACGAAGAAATAAAAAATACAATATGTAATATTATCAAAGATAATCTGACTATCAGAGATTTAATAATAAAATTAGATGTGCTTTCAAATAGGGATGACTGGGATGCGCATGCATCTAAATTTCAACCTTTTCCATACATAGAAACTGGAAGAAATGTTATTGAAGCACCAAAAATAAAAGATTTAGAACATTACGTAAAATATATTGCGGTAAACGGGGTAATTATAGTTGGGGGACAAAAAGTGCCAGATGATGCATTTCTATACGCATATGACTCGGTGAATTATATGTTATCAAAAAGACCTGATATAGCTGAAGAACTAAAAAGAAATAAGGTTAGAATTTCATTATTTGGTCCAGATGGTAATAATGGAGAATTGCCAGAATACCCTAACTCAGATGAAGAAGGTGGGTTGGCTATGGGGATCACTGACTCCTCAATGACTGCAAATGCAGGTTGGCTATGTTACCCTGGTAATTACGATATTGGAGGAGATCCTGTCATTCACGAGTTAGTCCATTCTATTCAACATGTTGTTTTTGATAGTACAAATGAATTATATTTCTATGAGAAAATTATGCCACTGGCAGAATCCGCATGGGAAAGGGGCCTAATGAAACCTTATTTTGATGATTGGTCGGGTTCGAAAGAGGAAAAAAAGCATGCAATCTTTGGAGAGTATTGGGCTATGTCTGTTGAGGGTTATATCATGAATAGGGGTAAGAGATTCAAAAGTACCCATTATTCTCGTGATTGGATAAAGGATAATGACCCAGAATTATATGAATTAATAACTTTTTATTTTCCAACTGAAGAATGGGACTATTGTCCAGGTGTTGAAAGTAAGCTCTAAAATAATTCAAATATTTTGAAAAGGATCTAATTGGCGGAGGGGGAGGGATTCGAACCCCCGAACGAGTTGCCCCGTTGCCGGTTTTCAAGACCGGTGCTTTAAATTATTTAGATTAATACTCAAAGAATTCTAAAATCTCTTGTGACGAAGAGGCTACGTGATAATTAATTTTTTCTAGACTACTTAAAAATTGGCTTTTATGTAAATGTTCTAAGAGATTTATGTATGGATCCCAAAAATTATCATAATTTGCCATAACAAGCTTTTTGTTATGTTGTTTAAGTTGGTTCCACGTTAGCACCTCGGTCATTTCATCGAGTGTACCAATACCTCCAGGTAGTGTTACAAATGCATCAGCCAACGAATACATTTTCTGTTTTCTTTCATGCATATCCTTTGTCACTATCACATCATCGATGCCATCAATTATCTCGACATATTTCATGAGGAACTCAGGGATGATTGCTGTGACCTTACCTCCGTTATCTATAACTGATCGTGCAATGTGCCCCATTAAACCCTTATTTCCCCCTCCATAAATGGTTGAAATATCATTTTGTACCAATAATTTGCCCAGTTCACTAACTTCGTCAATGAAGAGGTTATTTGGGTTGAATGTGCTGCAGAATACACAAACTGTTTTTATTTTTTTATCCATAATCAATAGTCTGAGGTGTCTAAAATATAAAATACTTTAATTTACTATACATGATATTATAATAGATAGAAATTAACATAAGATATTTTTAAATGTTGAATGATAAAACGAAAATCTTTGGTGTTTTGCTCATTTTACTAATCGTAATCTTAGCTGTACTGCAATATTTTAGATCCAGAACAGAAAACGCTTCAAATCCAATCGACAACGTTCAAGAAATTTCCCAAGCAGAGGTTTCTGTAGCTGAACAAGTCGATGAGATCAAAGACGAAACAAAAGACATAGTCGAAGTTGAGGAAGTTGTAGAAGTTGAGGAAGTTGTAGAAGAAAACCTTGGTTCATTCGATGTTGTCCGCATTGATAGGGATGGGGTATCAGTACTTGCAGGTAGAGCGCAGCCAAATCAAAAAATCAGAATTTATAATGAAGATAACCTTATTGGTGAAGGTATATCAGATAGACTTGGACAATGGGTAATCACAATTGATGAAGAAATACCGAACGAAATACTGAATTTAAAGATCTCAACGACAAATGAAAACTCAGAAATTGAGGTCTTTTCTGATCAAATTGTAACAATTATGCCAATTGAAAATCTAAATAACCCAATAGAACCTGATATAACCGATGAAATTATTCTCTTAACACAAGAAAATGAGGCAAGTAGAATTCTATCTGATGATCCATCATTTCTTCAAGATGAGAGTGTTGTTAACATAAGAACTATTGATTATGATGAAGAAAAACTGATCCTAAGCGGTAATGCAGAAGCAAATACCGAAGTTAATGCGTATATAGATAATAAATTTGTAGGAAAAACATTATCTGATAATTTGGGTAAGTGGTCATTGAACATAGATGAAAATATCATTCCTGGAGATTATGAAATAAGAGCGGATATGGTTGATGATCAAGACTTTGTTATCGCTCGAACATCAACAAAATTTACGCGATTATTTGACGGAATAGATAATAGTTTACAGCTAAACACTATTACAATCGAACCGGGTGATAACCTTTGGAATATTTCAAGAAAGAAGTATGGCTCAGGTATGCAATATACCGTTATCTACCTTGCAAATTCAAATCAGATTGTTAACCCTGACTTGATATTTCCTGGGCAGGTTCTAATGGTTCCGGGCTCTTAGTTTTCAATTTCTTTCTATTCTTAATCACATAAGGCATTACCAGCATTGTTGGTAATAGTAGTAATGTTAAAATTGTAGAGAAAGACAATCCAAAGATAATTGCTGTCGACATCTGTACCCACCATGATGATGTAATACCTCCAACAAGAATGTCTCTTCCTATGAAATCAAAAGTTACCTGCGTCGCCATTGGTATGAGACCCATAATTGTAGTAATTGTTGTGAGCAGAATTGGCCTCAATCTTTCACTAGCTGTTTGAACGACAGATCTTATCGGGTCCTTAAATTCTCTTAAATTTGAATTGTATGTATCAATGAATACAATAGCGTTATTTACCACAATGCCCGCCAACGCCACTATACCCGTTCCGGTCATAATGATAGAGAATGTTTGACCTGTTATCAAGATACCAAGCATTACACCAAAGGCTGATAAGATAACTGTGAACAGAGTTAAAAATGTCTGATAGAAGCTGTTAAACTGGGTAATTAGGATGATAAACATGAGAGCTAGTGCAGCAAGAGCGGCTTTTCCTAAGAAAGCACCAGCTTCTTTTTGTTCTTCATCAGCACCTCTAAATTTAAATTTAACATCATCAGGCCAATTTTGACTATCGAGCCACTGTTCTATTTCACTCACTTTTTGATCTGTATTAATACCATCCTCTGTATTAGCTTTTACAACAAATGCAAATTTGCCGTTTAATTTACTAATATTCGGCACAGAGTCACGATAGCTCTTCGAAATAATATTACTGATTGGAATCGAACCTTGTTGGGTTTCAATGTTCAGTTTATCTAATTGATCTATATTTCTATCTTCTTTTGGGAGTCTTGCTCGAATTTCTATTTCATCTTCTGAGTCATCAGGTCTAAAATTCCCAACTAGTATACCATTTGTAACTAGCCTTATTACAGAACCAATCGTATTTATATCTGTGTTGTAGATACCCGCTTTTTCTCTATCTACATCAACTGCCCATTCAACACCAGGTAATGGTCGTGTATCCTCAATATCTCTTATTCCATCAAGATCAGTCTCAAAGTAACTTCTTAAGAGCTTTGCAGATTCATTTGCATTATAATAGTTTGTAGATGTCACTTCCAGTCTGATATCTTTACCAGTTGGTGGACCACCTTCAATTTCCCTGATTTCAACATTGATTCCTGCAATATCTTTTGTCCTATCGAGGATCTCCTCAAAAATAAATTTAGCTTTGCGGCGTTTCTCAAAATCTTCTAATTCAATACTAATTTGTCCAATAGCATCAACTGGTTTATCTTGCTGATCGCCCGGATTACCACCACCATCTAAACTTGATCTGGTATTTACATTTAGTATACCTGTAACTTGGAGTACTTCCGCTTCAACATCTTCAATCATTCTTTGAGTCTCATAAAGAGAGAGATTGCCGCGAGCTGAAATAAATATGACGGCTTCTTCTGGCTCCTGATCAACAAAGTAGTCGACACCATTATTGTATTTTGTATAACTACTGAAGATCAAATACCCAAGCAGTATTGCTGAAAACAGAACCATTATAGGTCTTTTAATTATGATTTCGATTAAGCGCGCATATAGTGATGGTTTATCATCCTCAGTATCTGATATTTGATCGGAGGGACTACTATGACCTCGCAAAGATCCAAGAACTGGGATAAATATTAGTGCAGTCGCAAGCGCAGCACTCAATACAATTATTACCATTGTTGGTAAATAACTCATGAATTGACCAGCTACACCCGGCCATAAGAGCATCGGAGTGAATGCAGCCAATGTAGTACCAGTGGAGGCTGCAATAGGCCAGAACATTCTTTTTGATGCATTAAGAAAGGCTTCTTTACGGGGGCTTCCTTTTTCTGTAAGTTTTTTTGCATATTCAACAACAACAATTGCACCATCAACGAGCATACCTACTGTTAATACTAAACCAAATAGGACCATTATATTTACAGTCATCCCAAGTAGATTTATTACTAAGAAGCTTATCATAAATGTTATTGGTATACTGAGTCCCACCAATATTGCAGGACCGATGCCAAGCACGGCTATAATAGTAATCATGACGAGAACAACTGCTGTTAATATTGCAGCTTCAAGAGATTTTAGTACTTCAAATATATTTGTTGATTGATCAAATGAATAATCAACTTTAATAATATCAGGCCAATCCTTTGTATATTCATCTACAACTGACCTAACATTCTTGTTGTTTTCAATAATATTAACGCCAAGTCTTTTTATTACATTTACAGAAATTGCCTGTTTTCCGTTAAATTTACTAAAATCAGCTTGGTCTTCATAAGTTCTTTTTATTTCTGCTATCTCACCAAGTGTTATAATTATGTCCCCATTTCTTTTTACGGGGAGAGAATATACGTCATTAATTGTTTTAAATAACCCTGGAACTTTTACATTGAAACGGCCATTATCACTTTCAACAGCTCCTGCTGATATGACTTTGTTGTTTTGACTAATCGCAGAAATTAGTTCGAAAGCTGTGAGATTATAGGATTCTAATTTTGTGGTATCAATTATGACTTCAACCATTTCATTTCTTGAACCAGATAAATCAGCACTCAGGACAGTATCAAGTTCTTCAATTTCATCTTGAAGTTCTTTTGCATATTTATTGAGTGTTCTCTCTGGAACATCGCCGGATACAGTGACGACAATAGATGGTATCAAAGAAAAATTTACCTCAGTAACTTTGGGCTCATTTGCTTCATCAGGTAGTTCAGATTCTACTTCAGAGAGTTTTGAACGGATGTCTGCAAGAGTTTTTTCATTATCAATCTTAATATCAAACTCAAGTATGACAGCTCCATAGTCTTCTGCACCAACAGATTGTATTTGTTTGAGCCCATCCATCCCCTTCAATTTATTTTCAAGAGGTCTTAAAATTAATCTTTCGGAGTCTTGTGAACTAATGCCAGGTTGAACAACTGATACATAAAAAACAGGAATATCAATATCTGGATTTGACTCTTTGGGTATGCTTATATATGAGTATATTCCACCAACAATAAGTGCAAATAGCAAAGTTAGAATAGTTCTGGGCTGCGCGTGCAGTAGGTCAATAAATTTATTCATAGTAGTTTTTATTATCTATAACTGCATTTACTGTATCACCGGGTTTGACGTAGTCTTGTCCAACAGTGATTACTCTAATTGTTTCGGGTAAGTTTGAGATATAGGCGCCTTTATTGTTAAGGTTGGTTACTTCAACTTCTATAAATTTTACCGTATTGTTGTCATCGATAATCTTGATGCCAATATTTCCATTATCACTCAAACTTAAAATAGAAGAGGGGATTAAATGAGCATTCAAAATATTATTATTGATGTATACTTCTGTGGTTGTACCAACTTTTATAGTATTCTTGCTATTATCTACAGTAACCTCAGTTGAGAATGTTCGTGTATTAGGGTCAGCTACATTTGAAATATAGGTCAGCACTCCATCAACAATTGAACCATCGATCAGCCTAACTTTTGCAGGCATTCCCTTCGTTAGTTTTGATACATTTTTTTCTGATACATTCCCGGATACAATAATAATATCTGTATTAACAAGAATAGCGCAAATGTTACCTATTGTAGCTAATTCTCCTACTTCAGGTATAATATCATCAATGGTACCATTAATGGGCGCAACTGTTTCTATACGTTCCACTTCAATTTGTGCACGTTTAAATGAAGCTCTTGCTTGTTCAAGATTAGATTTTTCAGATATCAGACTATTCTTTGAGTTATAACCTGCTTTAACCAACTCTTCTCTGCTATCAAATTTTACTTGTGCATCGTCTAGTCTAGCCTTGGCTGAGTCGAATGTTTCAATTCTATCATCAGGTTCTAATTCGCATATAACACTACCTGAATTAATATATTCGCCTTTTTCAGTGTGAATTTTTTTTATTGTTCCATTTGTTTCAAATCTTAATTCCAATAGATTATTTGGCTCAGTTTTACCGATAATCTTAAAGGTATCATTGAAATCTGATGATTTACTTTCAATGTATCTAACTGTGAAGTCTTCTTGTACTTCGTCGACTACGTCTGCTGGTGCTTCGGATGTTTGAGATGGCTTTGTAAAATATCCAGAGCCAACCCACAATGCAGTAATAATTATAATAGCTAGAGCTGTGATAAGTGATCTAATTTTCATTATGTTTTGATATTTAATAAATTTATTTTCAACGTACAGTTATATAACGTCCGTGTGTTACTGTTTGGTTTAAATTTTATCTAATATAATTTGATAAAAACCTGATTGAGCTTTTTCTCTCTCTTGGTAAATGTTTGTTAAAATATACATTTATTATTTGAAAAATCAATATGATTAAAAGTGTAATAGAAATAAAGTATGCGGCAATTATTGGATAGGGGATGAACGGATTGAAAGTTTTGTCTGCAAAATAACTTGCATAGTAGAGTGCATCTCCCGATTGCCTCCATGCTGGAAAGCTACTAAAAAACACAAGCGTCGTTGCATGAAACAAAAAAATAGCCTCATTTGTATATGATGCCCAAGAATTTCTCAACATTGTTGGAACTATTATCTTCCTATATTTTCTCAAGTTAGATAGACCAAAAGCATTTGCAGCGTCAATGTCTTGTTTTGGAATTGACTTTAATGCTCCATAGAATATTTCTGAACTATATGCTGTAGTATTTAAAAACAGGATAATTACTGCTCCTAACCAAGCTTTTGTGAGCCAGCTTGTTTGGAATGTTACTGTTGTGAAAATTAAGTTAATATCGATACCCATTTTGGGTAATAGTACAAATAATTCATAAGCACAAAAGAATTGTATAAATAACGGTGAACCTCTAAATACGAAGACATAAATTTCGACTGCCTTTGATACAAAAGGATATTTATTATTTCTTATTATTGCGGTTGAAATTGCAAAAATAAAGCCAAGCGATAATGCAATAATACAAAAATATATATTCCAAATTATACCGCTACCAATTAACACAAACTGATCACAGAGGGTTATATCACTTTTCGGTAGAAGTTTCTCACCAATACCAATTGATCTTAATGAATATAATTGAATTGTATTTTCACAGATCATGATTAAACCTTAAATTGGCAAATAAAATTTCTTGGAGACGCGATTAAGAGCGATTTCACTAATTTTTGTAAGCAGTAGGTAAAATACTAATAAGGATAGGAAATACCAAACTCTCCAATCTGGATGTGGGTATTGGAAAATAGATGTTTTTGAGCCACCAAGCTCTCTTGCCCAAAACACTATATCCTGAATCCCTAATAAAAAAAGTAAAGGGGTTGATTTTATTAATAACATCCAAAGGTTTGATAACCCAGGTAGTGCGTACCTCCACATTTGTGGGAATATGATGCTAAAATAAATTTGTTTTTTATTCATTCCAAAGGCTTTACCTGTATCAATCTGAGAACGAGGTACAGAATTCATCGCTCCGTGGAATGTATTTGCTGCGAATGCACCATAGACGATGGTAAATGACAATATTGCTAGAGAAAAACCATACATGTCATGTATCCATTGAGGGCTTGAGCTTAGTGGTAGTTTTGCAGCGCTACAGACAATGAAGTCATTGCCCTGCCAAACACTATCTATTATTTCGGGACATTTAATCTTATGCCTCGTAAATTCAATTAATTGGTCAATTGTAATAGGAATAAATAAGAAGAAAATAATATCAGGTATTCCCCTTACAATATTAGCGTAAGTTTTACTAATAAGTCTCAGTAAAAAAAAATTTGATTTTATTGCTACTGCAGCTGCTAGACCCAGCATTAGAGCCAGTGGTGCGGTAAGAACTAAAAGAAGAATGATTAGTCCAAAAGATTTATAAAATTGGATATGTTTCCCATTTGTGAGGTAACAACTGAACCAATCAAAGGTTGATAAGATACTTGGATCAGAGCAAAACTCAAACATGGGTCAACTTTTTTGATTTAATTTGGGAGGTCAAGAGGCCTCCCAAAAAATTAATCTATTAATAAATAGATGCGTCCTCACCAAACCATTTTTTGATTAGGTCATTAAGACTTCCATCTTCTTTCATTGAGTCAATAGCAGCATTGAAAGTATCTTTTAAATCACTGTCAGATTCTCTAATACCCATTCCAACACCACCACCAATAAACACATCTTTACCGATGAATTTAAAGTCTCCATTTGACTCAGCAACTATAGGGGCCAAAAATGCTTTATCAGCCATAACAGCTTCCACTTCACCATTTCTTAGAGCGGATATTGTTTCATCTGGTGTAGCAAATTCAACAAGTATTGCTCCTGATTCAGCTACATGGCTAGCTTGTATTGTTGATGTCTGAGCAGCAACTACGCCTATGTAAGCAGCTTTGTTTCCATCGCCTGTTGTGATATAAGCTGATGGATCAGGTGGTAGATAATCTTGTGTGAAGTCAATTACCTCATCTCTTTCGTCAGTAATAGACATTCCAGCTATAATTGTATCATAGTTGCCAGATACTAGATTTGGAATTATTGAGTCCCAGTCATTTTGTACCCATTCACAGTCTAGTCCAGCTCTATCGCACAATTCATCACCAAGATCTCTTTCAAAACCGTCAATCTCTCCATTATCATTAATAAAGTTATATGGAGGATAAGCACCTTCAGTTCCCATTCTCACTGTATCAGCGTTCACTGGTGAATATATGAAGCCCAGAAGTAGTGCGCTTAATAATATTTTCTTCATAACATACCTCTTAAGTGTTACTAAAACTTACTGACTCCAGAAATTTCTTCAATCTATCAGTTTTAGTATTATTAAAAATAACGTCAGGAGTACCTTTTTCAAGTATGATCCCTTCGTCCATGAATAGTATATAGTCAGATATTTCTTTTGCAAGTTTCATGTCATGAGTAACTAGAATCATAGTTCTATCTTGGCTAGCTAATTTTTTTATAACTGAAACAACTTCGCTCTCTAATTCGGGGTCGAGAGCAGAAGTTGGTTCATCAAATAATATTATCTCTGGACTCATTGCGAGTGCTCGTGCAATTGCTGCACGTTGTTGTTGTCCGCCTGATAAGTTTGCTGGGTATTCTTTTAATTTATCTGATAATCCAACCTGTGTTAGCATTTCAATTCCGAGCGCAGTTGCTTCAGATTTTTTCATTTTTAAGACAGAAATTGGGGCTTCAATGACATTTTGTAAAATGGTCATATGAGACCATAGGTTGAATTGTTGGAATACCATAGATACTTTTTTTCTCAATTCGAGTATATTTTTTTTGTCGGTTTTATTATTTGTGTCTTGATCTTTGCTAACAATAAGGGAGTCATTAAAAAAGATTTTACCTTGGTTAATTTCCTCTAGCTGATTGATGCATCTTAGAAGTGTTGATTTTCCCGATCCTGATGATCCAATGATTGAGATTATTTGTCCTGTTTGTGCAGATAGATCAACACCTTTTAGGACTTCAAGTGAGCCATAGGACTTATGGATATTTATTAACTCAAGTGTATTTGTAACAGCCATATTATCTTTTAAAACAAATAAATAATATGAATATTAAATATTACATCACTGATAAGGGCAAGATAAATAATAATGATAAATAGTTGGGTACTATCTAAATAGATTGTTTATATTATCGAT
>Ga0255754_10002744_pt1 | contig 12926 bp, 12 predicted proteins | sample 101ome_22_FD_179954 | JGI IMG/M metagenome (GOLD analysis project Ga0255754, IMG submission 179954) | Coastal salt marsh microbial communities from the Groves Creek Marsh, Skidaway Island, Georgia - 101412BT metaG (version 2) | ecosystem: Environmental > Aquatic > Marine > Intertidal zone >... | reverse complement strand
GTGATCCGCAGGAAATAGTGACCGTGATGCTGATGCTGATGTCACCGGCAAACAGCTTCATGAATGGGCAGGCAATTGCCGTGGATGGCGGGATGTCAGCCATCTAATGAAACTGTCCGGGTCATTGTTTGGTGCATTGGTCTTGCTGTCGCTGGCGGCTTGCGATTCTGGCAACGAGCCGATACCGCGAGAGGACTCGGCTGATGCGATGGGGCATGTGGCGCCCTCAGTCCACACCGCCGAGCGACACGCACAAGTCCAAGCATTTCTGGACAAGATCGGCGCTGACGACGATGCCGACGCTGAGCGCGGATTACTTGGGGCGGCGGATAATCTGTTGATTCAACGTGTGGACGGCAGCATTGCCTGGGATGCCAATGCCTACGATTTTATCGATGGGCCGGCACCGCTTTCGGTTAATCCAAGTCTGTGGCGCCAAGCGGGGCTAAACAATCGGCGTGGTCTGTTTGAAGTTGTGCCCGGGATTTATCAGATCCGTGGTTTTGATCTGGCCAATATGACCTTGATTAGCGGTGACACCGGCTGGATTGTTGTCGACCCCTTAACCAGCGAAGAGACCGCCACGGCGGCTCTTGCGTTTGCTCATGAGCACCTGCCCCGTCGGCCCGTCACGACGGTGATTTTCACCCACAGCCACGTCGATCACTTCGGTGGGGTGTTTGGCGTGGTGACCCCGGAGGCAGTAGCCTCGGGGGACGTAGCGGTAATCGCACCGCTCGGGTTCATGGCGGAGGCCACCAGCGAAATGGTGCTGGTGGGGCAGACCATGACCCGCCGCGCCGATTACATGTACGGCCGCCGTCTCGCGCGCGGCGATCGAGGACACGTTGGGTCGGGCCTGGGCAAGCAGCCGGCCTTTGGTCAGGTGGCGATTGCGGCGCCGTCGCTAATTATTCGAGACGCTTTGGAGCGTCATCGCATTGATGGGGTGGATTTTATTTTCCAGACGGTATCGGGCAGTGAAGCGCCGGCCGAAATCACCTTTTACCTGCCCAAAAGTCGGGCTTTTTGTGGCGCCGAGCTGGTGTCGCGCAATCTTCATAATCTTTACACGCTACGTGGTGCGAAGGTACGCGATGCGTTGAAGTGGAGCGGTTTTATCGACGACGCGCTGTATCATTTTCCCGCTACTGAGGTGATTTTTAACAGCCATCACTGGCCTGTATGGGGTGCAGAAAATGCCACCGATTTTCTGGAAAAGCAGCGCGATATTTATAAATACATTCACGATCAGACGTTGCGACTTGCCGGACTGGGTTTGACGCCCACTGAAATTGCTGAGGCAATAGAGTTACCCGACGAGTTACAGCAGACGCTGCACATTCACGATTACTACGGCACGGTAAAACATAACGCCAAAGCTGTTTACCAGTTCTACTTTGGTTGGTATGACGGCAACCCGGCCTCTCTCGATCCACTGCCGGTGACCGACCGTGCAACGCGCTATGTGGAGGCGTTGGGGGGAACCCAAGCACTGCAACAACTCGCGATCTCCGCGTACGACAGCGGCGATTATCGGTGGGCGGCCGAGCTGCTAAATCACGCGGTATTCGCCGACCCGGCGAATGTATCGGCCAAGGCACTGCTGGCTAAAACCTACGATCAACTCGGCTATCAAGCGGAATCCGGGCCTTGGCGAGACGAATACCTCACCGGTGCCTTCGAATTGCGTCATGGCGCGCCCGAGGAGCCTCTGCCTACGGGGCTGGTTCGTGGCCTGTTGGCGGCGACGCCCATCGAGCGGTTTCTGGAACTCATTGCGGCCACCATTGATGGACCGGCCGCAAGTGGTAAGGATCTAGTCGTCAACATTCAGCTAACCGACACAGACCGTCATTTTGTGGTGGTTGTACACAACGGGGTCATGCGCCATCGGGAGTCGCCTCCCAGGGAAACTGCCAACGCGACCCTGCGAGTCACGAGGTCCCTGTTGATTGGTATCCTGACCAAGCAGGTTTCCTTCCGGGAGTTGCTGACCACAGAGGCGCTTGAGTTCGAGGGTAGCCTGATAGATATGCTCGCGCTACTCGCCTTGTTGGATCCACCCGATACGACGTTTCCGATCGTAACGCCCTAGGCAAGCCGCAGGGGTAGTTCTCTCAGGCGTTGACCGCTGGCGCGATAAACTGCGTTCGCGACGGCCGGTGCCAGCGGTGGTACCCCCGGCTCACCGATGCCCGTTGGTTTCTCGTCACTGGGCATGATGAATACATCGACCTCAGGCGCTTCATCCATTCTTAAAATCGGGTAGTCGTGGAAGTTGCTCTGCACGATCGCACCCTCCGCGAGATCAATTTTCCCGTGCAGGGTCGCGGTGAGCGCGAACATTACCGACCCCTCGAGCTGCGCGCGAATGATGTCGGGATTGACGGCTGTGCCACAGTTCACCACGCAGGTGACGCGATGGACTTTTATTTTGTTGTCAGTCACCGACACCTCGGCAATCTGCGCCACGTCGGTAGCGAAGGAAGAGTGTGCGGCAAATCCGAGAAAGTGACCCTCAGGCACGGACATCGCATTCATCAGCTCGCCTGCCTTGGCCACCACCCCGTACATGCGGGGCTTGCTCTCGAGCTGTTTGAGGCGGAATTCGATGGGGTCTATGTCGGCGGCCTCCGCGAGTTCATCCATCATCGACTCTACGGCAAAACCAGTATAGGAGTGGCCGACAGAGCGCCAGAAGGTCAGGGGCAAGCCATGATCTACCGTCACGTGGCTAATTTGCCGTGTGGGCAGATCGTAGGTTTCATGGAGGCCCTCGACGCTAGAGCCGTCGATACTCCAGCGCGATAGCCAGTAATCGGTGGCTGCGGTCAGTCCTTCGAGGACAAACTCCGGTAAATTTGGCATGAGGGCGGGCAGAGAGTTGCGCATATAGTCCGGCGTCAAGTTGCCGCCAGCGCGTTTGGCACGCCACCCCGAGATGCGCCCGGTGCCATCGACCGCTGCACTGAGCTGCATCAGGGATGCGGGGCGATAGAGGCCGTGTTTGAGGTCATCCTCTCGAGACCAAACCAGCTGCACGGGCTTGTTCACCGCTAGCGCGATTTCCGTGACTTCAATGATGTGCGTCAACGATGCCCGTCGACCGAAGCCGCCACCGAGATATTGATTGTGTACCCGGATGTTTTCCCGCGGATATCCGGTAATGCGCTCAATCAATCCTTGTGCCGCACCAATCGCTTGAACGCCAGTCCACAGATCTGCTTCGCCGTTGCGCAGTCGCAGGGTGGCATTTACCGGTTCCATTGGCGCATGCGCCAGCAGCGGGGCAAAGTACTCGGCACTGTGTATGACCGCCCCGGATGGAGGCGCCCCTGCTGCGAGTGCGCTGTCTATGTCACCGGCATCTTCTGTTACCGCGTCATTACCATCACGCAGTGCCGCCGCCAGGTCGGCTCGCATGGAGTCAGAGGACACGGCGCTGAGGGCTGGATTATCCCAGGTGACTTGTAATCGTTGGGCGGCCCTGTTCGCCTGCCAGTAGCTGTCCGCCACCACGGCGATACCGCTTGAAATTTCAACAACCTGTAGCACACCCGACGACGCCAGTGCCGCGGCGGGGTCAAAAGACGTTACCGATGCTCCTGCGACAGGGGGCCGGACGACAACGGCAGCTACCTGATCGGGCACATCGATATCGAGACCAAAAATTGCTTCACCGGTCGTTTTTTCACGGGCATCAACCCGGGTCATCTCCTGGCCAATAAACTGAAAGTCGCGGCTGTTTTTGAGCGCCGTATTTTCGGGGAGCGGGAGCGAGCTTGCGGTTACCAGGAAGTCGCCGTAGGGGTAATGCCGATCCCCTGCGATAACGGTCGCATTACGGGTTGTCAGTTGTGAGGGCGGTATGCCGAGGTCTTGGGCCGCGGCTTGAAGAATCAGAGCGCGGGTGTCGGCACCGATTTGACGCAGAGGCAGATAAAACGCGCGAACAGCGTTAGAGCCTCCGGTGAGCTGCATGGCGTACTCGGGATTGTTGTAATCTTCATGGGAACCAGCGGACATCACCGTCATCGACGCCGGGTGCACGTCCAACTCTTCCCCAATCACCGTCGCCAGGCCGGTGCGTATGCCCTGACCCATTTCATCGCTGGGGCAATAGAAAATGATCTCGTTGTTTTGCGTGATTTGTAAAAACGCATTGGGGACGAAGCCGTCGTCGGCTACATCGATTGGGAGCGCACCCCCAAAAGCGCACCCGGGTAAATGCATGGCGACGATTAGGCCGCCACCGGCCTGCGCAGAGGTTTTTAAAAAACGCCGTCGGGAGAGAGTCGTCATGCCCGGCCCCCTTGCCCTGTCGCGTCATAGAATAAGGCTAGCTCATCCTCCCCGCCGGGGGCTTCATTGTTGCTCGCCGCAAGAACGGCGGCCTTGATGCGCGGGTAGCAACCACAGCGACAGATGTTGCCTGATAGTGCGCGGTCGATGTCGGCGGAGGAGGGAGTCGGTGTTTCTTCGAGCAGTGCCGCGGCCGCCATAATCTGGCCGCTTTGACAGTAGCCGCACTGGGGTACGTTGTAGGCTATCCAGGCTTCCTGTAGCGGATGTAAATCTTGGTCTGCTGCCAGCCCTTCGATCGTTGTCACCGCCTTACCTGCCACTGCGGTGACAGGCAAAACGCAGGTTTTGATCGCCTTGCCGTCGAGATGCATGGTGCACGCCCCACACAGACCGGCACCGCAACCAAACTTGGACCCCTTGAGCTTGAAGCTGTCCCTGACCACCCACAACAGGGGTGTCTCTGGATCCCCCGCAAATTCGACTTGTTGTCCATTCAGTGTAAACGCAATCACGGTATCAACCTCGGCGGTCGCCTCTTTGTTGGGTCTGTAAACTCAGCGCTTGGGTTATGCGTAGGGCTTTTGCAGCTTTCAATGACGGATAGGCTGGGTTCAATCGGTTCTTGGAGCATTGTACGTGATCCTTTATGGTGTGGCTCGGTTATTCGCGGGCAATGTTGGGCAGTTGCTAGTCGGTTTTTGTCATGGCTGGGTGAGTTTTGGAGAGATCCCATGGATTTAGGTATCACAGGAAAAAGAGCTCTGGTGTGCGCCGGTTCCAAAGGGCTTGGGCGAGGTTGCGCCGAGGCGCTGGCCGCAGCCGGGGTAGAACTTGTCCTTAATGCCCGCTCAAGCGAGGCGCTCGAGGCGACTGCCGAGCACATTCGGACAACTTATGGCGTGCCGGTGACCGCTATTGCCGCTGATGTGACCACGGATGAGGGGCGGCAAGCTATCCTTTCTGCGGCGGGCCGGTTGGATATCGTGGTCAATAATGCTGGAGGCCCCCCGCCGGGCAATTGGCGGGATTGGCATCACGATGATTTCCTGGCGGCCTTTGAGGCCAATGCCTATTCGGCCATTGCTTTGATGAAGGAAACCGTGCCGGCTATGTGTGATCGTGGCTGGGGTCGGGTGGTCAACATTACGAGCGTCTCAGTAAAACAACCCATTGGCGTGCTGGGATTGTCCAATACGGCGAGAGCAGCACTGACAGGATTTGTCGCGGGAATCGCCAGAGATGTCGCGAGTCAGGGCGTAGCAATCAATAATCTGTTGCCAGGTCTTCATGCGACTGACCGAACAATCGGTCTCGATAGCTTTGAGGCCTCGATGACAAAAGAGTCTGTAGAGCAGGTTCGAGCGCGACGTCATGCCGGTATCCCTGCCGGCCGCTATGGCACTGCGGCAGAATTTGGTGCGACATGTGCTTTCATGTGCTCACAGCATGCCGCCTTTATGATTGGTCAGAACGTGTTACTTGATGGCGGTGCGTTTAACACTACCCTTTGATCAGACCAATCCCTTTCTCACCGCAGCGGGTGGTACACCTACAATCCGTGTCATCTGAGCCGCGCTGCGGTTCGTAAGGGTAGACATTAGGTAAGGAAACGCATGAGGAGTTTAAGATGAAGATTCAATCCCGAGTGGTAGCAGCGGCGGCACTGGCGGCGCTGCTGGCAGTGCCGTCTCTGGCGCACATTGAGCGCAGTGAGCCAATTCAATCTTTACGTCAATCGTATTTTGCCCTGGTAGGTATGACCTTTGGTCCTATGGCGGATATGGTGAAAGGCAAGATTGATTGGGATGACGCCACCTTTCAACGCTGGGCCAGCGATCTGGCTGCGGTATCCACTTTCCAAGTAGAGCGCGGCTTTGCACCGGGCTCGGAGGAGGGCACAACCCGCGCTAAGCCCGATATTTGGCTGGACATGGATGACTTCTCGGTGAAGCTCGCCAATTTCCGCCGAGAAGCTGCAGCGCTGGCGGAAGTTGCTCAATCTGGAGATCGCGGCGCGATTGCGGAACAGCTTGGTCAGACGGGTGGCACCTGCAAAGCCTGCCATGATGAGTACAAAGCCAAAGACTATTTGTACTAAGCGCACCGCTCACCCATCCGCCGGGGTGTGGGGGTATGACGGGGTGTGGGGGTATAGAGAGCACAGTGTGGTTTAGCGCCTTCGTTTGGCCCCACGTTTGGGGGTGGCACCTTTGACCCGCTGGGTGCTGTCTATTGATGGGGGAGGTATTCGAGGCGTTATACCGGCGCTGGTGATTGCCTACCTGGAGCAACGAACCCAGCGCCGCGTTGCTGACCTCTTCGATTTGGTTGCAGGCACATCGACCGGCGGTATCTTGGCCTTGGGTTTGACACAGCCCTCGGGATCCGCCACTGCCGAGAGTCGCTATCACGCTCGAGAACTTGCCCAGCTGTACATTGATAAGGGAAGCGCCATCTTTGATCAGGGCTGGTGGCGCCGACTTCGGTCGGTGCGCGGCGTGTTTGAAGAAGCCTATGGTGCTGACGCCCTGGAGCAAGTGCTCTACACCTACTTTGGAGAGCGACCGCTGGCGGATTGTCGCTGTCCGACCATGGTGGCGTGTTATGACATAGAGCGACGCAAGCCCGTTTTTTTGAAGAGCTTCAAGTCTGAGCATGGATCCGTCCTGTGCCGTAGCGCCGCTAGAGCCACTTCCGCCGCCCCCACTTATTTTGAACCCGCGAGCCTGATCCTTGAGGGGGAGACGAGAGCCTTGATCGACGGTGGAGTTTTTATTAATTCGCCATCGGTGTCGGCCTATGCCGAGGCGCTGAAACTATTTCCGGATGAGGAGATTCGGCTAGTGTCTGTTGGCACCGGTGAGTTGGTGAGTCCTATTCCCCGAGAGCGCGCGGCCAGCTGGGGGAGTGCGGGTTGGGTACTGCCTTTACTCGATTGTATGTTCGACGGGGTTTCCCGGGCAGCTGATCATCAAATGCGGCTGTTCCTCGATCAGCGTTATCACCGCTTTCAGACACCGTTGATGCAGGCTAGCGATGCACTGGACGATGCCTCGCCAGAGAACATTCGTGCGCTGGTTAGCGTGGCTGAGTCGCTCATTGAAACATCCCGACAGCGCCTTGATCAGCTAACCGAGCAATTGCTCGCCTGATCTGAACACGCTGGTTCAGCCAGCTCGTCAACGGTTTTCAGACAGTACGCGTCTTACGTTCTTTGGTAATTTCGGCCATGATGGCGATAGCGATTTCCCACGGGGTTTTGCTACCAATATCGAGGCCCACCGGCGCCCTCAGTCGCTCAAGCTGCCCTGTCTTCAGACCGAGCTGGCTCAATCGTTCATGCCGTGCAGACGTAGTGCGCAAGGAGCCGAGGGCTCCCACGTACCAGGCTTTTGACTCGAGGGCCTCGAGCAGTGCCATGTCGTCAATCCGGGGGTCGTGGGTCAGGGTGATCACTAGCGACTGATCATCGGTGATGTGGGTTGCAATAACGTCATCGGGCAATCCCTCGATGAGAGGAATTGGCGGTCCGGCCCATTGATCCAACACCTCGCGACGGGTGTCGGTGACAATCACCTCGTAGTCCATGGCGACGGCGAGGTGGCTGAGGACCTGTGACAGCTGACCGGCACCGACGAGGAGCATACGCATTTGGGGGCCCAGTGACTGCACCAAAGTGGCCGTGTCGATGGTCACCGGCTTCGCTTGCCGACCTGCGGTAATACGACACGCGGCGGATAGCAGATCCAGGTGTCTTAAGATGGATGTCCGTGATGACAGCGCGTCAACCGCCTCATCCAGCCAGCCCGTACTCTGCTGACCCAAGGCTTCCACCAACACCTCCAGGCGCCCTCCGCAGGGCAATCCCAGACGTTCGTTTTCCTCTGCTGACACCCCGTAGTGCAAGCGTTGAAGGGCAGTCTTATTCAGCTCACCGACGCGCAATTTTTCGATCAGGTCATCCTCTACACAGCCTCCAGACAGGGATCCAACCTGATGGCTGCGCGTAAGCCCCAGCATGGACCCCACGGGTCGGGGAGAGGACCCGGTTGCGCCTACGATGGTGCACAGCCAGGTGGTTTCACCATCCTTTAACCAGGACAGCACCTGTTTCAACACCTCGAGATCTTGCCCGCAGATCACCTGTGTGTGCCTTTCGCGGAGGTGACGCCGGAGATCACGGATTTGCCCATTGAATGATGTGCTCTTCCAGTTCATCGGGATCGATGGCGCTCTCGTGAATTGCTCGACCCCGGACCGAACAGTTTGCTTTGTGTACCAGTCCCGGCCTGCCGGTTTTCAGGTGGTGCCAGTCTGGTAAGTCTTTTCCCTCGGCAAGCAGCCGGTAGGCGCAGGTTGTTGGGAGCCAGTTAAAGTCGTCGGTCGCGAGCTCCCGAAGGTCGAGGCAGTCGGGCACGCGCGCCTTGCGGTTGTCATAATCGGTGCAGCGACAGGTCTTGAGATCGAGGAGCTGACAGGCAACACGCGTGTAGTGAATATCACCCGTGTCTTCGTCTTCGAGTTTGTTAAGGCAGCACTTGCCACAGCCATCGCAGAGAGATTCCCACTGGGAGTCGGTCATGGCGGCGAGCGGAGTTGACCGCCAAAAAAACGGGTCAGTCATCGCGGGACAAATGGGCGAGGGAGGCGGCGTTCTTCTCCCAGTTCCGACCATCAAAAGGCTCGTCGTCAATGGCACTCAGGGTCGCGGGATCAATGCAGCGGGCGTGAACGCTGACGCCGTCGGGGTTGGATCGCGGCACGTAGAAAGACTTCACGCCGCAGTGTTTGCAAAAGTAGTGTTGTGCCAAGCCAGAGCCAAAAGTGTAAAGACTTAAATCCTCCTCACCGGTCAGTAAGGTGAAGCGCGATTTGGGCACAATCAGGTGTTGATAATGCTGGATGTCACAAATGGAGCAGTTACAGGTGTGGGTGTGAATAGCTGGCGGGGCTTCAATTGACCAGGTGACTGCGCCGCAGTGGCAGCCGCCATGATGGGTGGTGATTTGTTGATCAGTCATCAAATGCTCTCACTTGTTGGAAGTTTGTGTCAGTCAACCGCGCTTGGCTGCCACCGGGATTAACGCTTATCGAGTCGTCGCAGTCGCTCGATCAGGCTCGAGGTATCCCAGCGGCCGCCGCCCAACGCTTGGACATCGCCGTAAAAACTGTCGACCAGTGTAGTGAGTGGCAAAGACACGTCAATCGCATCTGCAGCGCTTAAGGTAATACCCAGATCCTTGCGCATCCAATCCACGGCAAAACCAAAATCAAAATTCCCCGCCAGCATTGTTTGGTAGCGATTTTCCATCTGCCAACTCTGCGCCGCACCTTGGGAGATCGCCCGGATTACCGCCTCGCAATCGAGGCCCGCTTGTTCGCCAAAATACAGAGCCTCAGAAAGACCCTGTACAACACCGGCAATACAAATTTGATTCATCATTTTTGCCAGTTGCCCGCTGCCGGTCGGGCCGATTCGCTCGACCCGCTTGGCATAGCAATTCAGTGCCGGCATGGCGAGTTGCAGTGAGTCCTCTTCACCGCCGACCATGATGGTCAATTGACCATTTTCGGCGCCCGCCTGACCTCCAGATACCGGCGCGTCCAGGAAGGCAATGCCGCCCTTGACGCAGGCGCCCGCAAGCTCAATGGCGACCTTCTCTGAGGTGGTCGTGTGGTCAATGAGAATGGTGTCGGTGTTCATGCCATGGAGTGCGCCCTGGGGTCCCAGAGCTACTTCCCTGACGTCGTTGTCATTACCCACGCACATCATCACAATCTGCGCGCTGGCGGCGGCCTCTGCGGGGGTAGCGGCGACCTCGCCTGTGTACTCGTCCCGCCAGGCAAAGGCCTTTTCCGGATTTCGGTTGTACACGACTACCCGATGACCCCGCTCACTCAAATGACCGGCCATGGGAAAGCCCATGGTGCCAAGACCGATGAAGGCGACCTGTAAAGGGGTAGGCTCAGTCATATAAATGTGCTCTGTCACTTGGGTGTTCGGTTTGTTTGTGCCCCGGGAGATTGTCGCGGGCCTCTGACTCGCGCTAGGGTGACCCACTTACTTGCATGGCGCCAGTGGCGCGAGGGTTTGTTCATGGTTTCGTTGCTACAAAAATTGGTCGCGGGGGTGTGTTTGATGATGGTTGGCAGTCAGGCATTGGCCCAATTTTTAGGCCCAGGGGCGCGGCCGGTGGGGCAGGATTGGTCTCGCAGTCCGGTCTATGCGCGCAATGGTATGGCCGCTACGGCGCACCCCCTGGCATCCCAGGTTGCGATCGATGTTCTCAAGGCAGGTGGCAGTGCCGTCGACGCGGCGATTGCAGCCAATGCTGCACTCGGACTGATGGAGCCCACAGGCAATGGTATCGGCGGCGATTTGTTCGCTATCGTCTGGGACCCAAAGGCAGGTCAATTATTCGGTTACAACGGGTCGGGCAGAAGCCCCTCGAATCAGACCCTCGATGATTTGCTTGCGCGCATTGACGCCATGAAGCGAGAGGGCAAACTCGACGCCGACTATACAGGCATACCCTCGCATGGGTCCCTGCCGGTGACGGTGCCCGGTGCGGTGGATGGTTGGTTCGCACTGCATGAGCGCTGGGGCTCCCTGCCCATGGCGTCGGTGTTGGCGCCGGCGATTCGCTATGCCGAGCAAGGCTTCCCTATGACGCCTGTGATTGCGGCCGGATTTGCGGCCAATCTCGGCCGCTTTGAACAACGGGCCCCGATGATTGAAGAGCTCGACAACGCCATGGCGCTCTTCTTCCCCGGTGGCACAGCACCGTTACCTGGGGAGGTGTTCAGGAATCCCGATCTGGCCAACACCCTATCGGTACTGGCGGAGGAGGGACGCGACGGCTTTTACGTGGGCACGGTGGGTAAAAAATTAGCGGCGTACTTCTCGGCCATCGGTGCCCCGCTGAGTGCGCAGGATCTGGCAGCGCATCGGGGCGAATGGGTCGAGCCCCGCGGGGTTGAGTATCACGGGGTGACCCTGTGGGAGTTGCCCCCCAATGGTCAGGGATTTGCAGCGCTTATGATGCTGAATATCTTGAAGCAGACCGATGTCCGAAACTATGAACGGGGTTCGGTGGGGCTCTTCCATCTCTTGGTCGAGTCTAAGCGGCTGGCTTTTGAGACCATGGCCCAAACCTTTGCCGACCCGGATTTCGCCGATATACCGCTGAATTATCTGCTGTCGGATGAATATGCAGCGGCCCAGTATGCGCGAATTGACTCAGAGCAGGTCTTGTCGCCAACGGAGCTCGCAGCGCCGCTCGAGGGTGAGGGCGATACCACCTACCTCACGGTGGCGGATAAAGATGGCATGATGGTTTCGCTGATTCAATCGAATTACCGGGGTATGGGTTCGGGTCTGGTGCCAACAGGCCTTGGTTTTATGCTTCAGGATCGGGGAGAGCTTTTTTCGCTGGATCCTGATCATCCGAATGTCTACGCGCCCGGCAAGCGGCCGTTCCACACCATTATTCCAGCCTTCGCAACACGCGAGGGCAAGCCGTGGATGAGCTTTGGTCTCATGGGAGGCGGTATGCAGCCCCAGGGTCATGTGCAGGTGCTGATCAACATGGTTGATTTTGAGATGAACGTGCAAGAGGCCGGCGATGCAGCACGTTTTCTCCACGACGGTGGTGCCAGCCCTGAAGGGGGCGATCCTACCCACTACGGGACGCTTTATTTAGAGCCCGGTGTTCCCACGGGGACCGTTGAGGCTCTGAAAAAAATGGGCCACAACGTCGAGGTCAACGCCACCGGGGTCATGTTCGGTGGTTATCAGGCCATTCAGCGAGATGAAAAAACCGGGGTTTACGCCGGTGCCACTGAAATGCGCAAAGACGGCACGGTAGTGGGCTGGTAGCAGACCGATGACAGTACAGAAGGCCGTAATAATCGGTGCGGGTGGCATTGGTTTAGCGCTCGCGGATAAGTGGCAAGAAAGTGGGCAATACGACGTCCACGTGGTGTCGCGATCCATCCCAGCTGAAGCGCAGTGGCAGGGATGGCAAAGCGATTACAGCGACGAGTCATTGGTGGAGATATCAGCTGGCATTGCTGCGGTCCCGGGAGAGCTCTCGCGTCTCGTGATTACCAATGGCGTATTACAGGGCGACGGTTTTCGCCCGGAGCGTGCGCTACGCCAGCTGTCCCGTAGCGCGATGGCACATGTGTTGGAAATCAACATGGTTCTCCCGATGATTGCGCTAGCGGCCTTTGAGTCTCAGCTGAAAAATGTCAGCAGACCCAGAGTCGCGGTGCTGTCTGCGCGGGTGGGGAGTATTGGCGATAATCACCTGGGCGGCTGGTACAGCTACCGCGCGAGCAAGAGTGCGCTCAATATGATGCTGCAGTGTGCTGCAATTGAACTACACCGGGTGAACAGAACTCTAAAACTCATTGCGTTTCACCCTGGCACCACGGATACCCCGCTGTCCAAACCCTTTCAGCGCGGCGTGCCCGCGGATAAATTATTCACGCCCGAGTTTGTTGCCGCTCAATTGACTGCGATTCTTGACACCATCGAATCCGACGGCCGTCTGAGCTATCTCGATTGGGCGGGGGAGTTGATTCCCTGGTGACAGTGTTGGCTAGCGCAAAAA
>Ga0255754_10002731_pt1 | contig 12963 bp, 11 predicted proteins | sample 101ome_22_FD_179954 | JGI IMG/M metagenome (GOLD analysis project Ga0255754, IMG submission 179954) | Coastal salt marsh microbial communities from the Groves Creek Marsh, Skidaway Island, Georgia - 101412BT metaG (version 2) | ecosystem: Environmental > Aquatic > Marine > Intertidal zone >... | reverse complement strand
AAAACATGGGTGGTATTTCAACCAAGCAAGCCAAGGACTTCGCAGCACCGGCCCGGGGCTTCTGCAATTAGGCTAGCTTGCGAGCAATAAAACGGCCAAAGTTAGCAGAACGCAAGGTATAACTACCACAGTTATCTGAAGTGCACGCCAGATATTTGCAAGAGATTTATTTGTGCTAGGCATAATGAGACATAACTACTGTCAGATACAGCATCGCTGTTCCAGAACTTAGTAGAACTGCATATGCTAACGTTAGTGGTGTAAGTTTTAATCTTGCTCGGTTGATCTTTAGGTGCCGAACAAACATGCCGCTTGCGGAAAAAGTAATCATGATCTGCCTCGTTTTTATATTTATGTCCTAATACGATACAATTAAATTCTATAAAAATCAAACCGGCAGCTGATACGCACATTCGTAGATAATGATCGCTAATTTGTATAAGACTATTGATTGATCTTAGAGGATAGAAACAGAAACCAAATGATAAATATGATGAGATGACGTTGGCTCTGAACATGACACAGTAACCAGCTTCCGAGAGTCGAAACTAGCGTACAGAGGCTATATCCCAAATTTCTGATTAACTACTTCACTTCCTATATAACGTAAAATATTGAAGTGCTCTGGCGAATCTGATCCAGAGCAGCTCGGCAGACGAAATCGAGGAGTGCATTTTATAATTTATTTGTCGTTCTTAATCATTTCGAGCGTTCGTTCGCTACAATCTGCTGTAATCGTAACATTCTCGGATGCAGCAACTGCAACGCCTTCAAAGCTTATATATTTAACCGATGGTGACAACTGCAATTGAAGTGGCGCATTTCTAAAGACTTTCAACTTTGCAATACCATTGTTGAATGATGCGTAGTGGCCAGTGTCTAAATTCCTAACTATGAAGTAACGTGTTTCCAACTGACAGTTATTTTTAATTTTAATTGTTGCTACGAACTCTTTTTTTTTTAAAAAAATACGATCCCACAGACTATCTGCACTTGTAGACGAGCCAATTGCATAAATCAAAATTGATAAAGTAAATATAATGAGTTTATTTTTCATACCTATTTCTATCCCTTTATGTTTATTTTTTATTGCAATTTCATTAAGCTTTTAGACGTCTTGTATACATATTTTGTTGCAGCAAGAGTAAGTTTATACACTTCAGGAAACTGGATCGAAGTGAAAGTGTCAACCATGCTCCAGAACGCTTGCCTAGAAGCATATTTTTGCATGGATCGTACTACAAGCCCGCCCTATGTTGATATTTGACTGCGTCAGTGTAAAGTTCATGGATGTGGGCGTTATTTATAGTTTTTTTTGACATTCGTGGCGAGCCACTAGTTTATCAGCATTACGGTAACGCAACGACCGAAAAAGCATGCAAAGAAAAAGCGGCAGAACTCACTTTTAAAATTGGTGATTTTAACCCTAAAATTAAATTTATTTGCGAAAGGTTTTCCAAGGTTTAAGACGCGAAATGTGTTATATGTAGTCAATGAGTTTGATCAATGTTGAATTGCAAAATTAATCAAAAAGCTGATTATAATTAGGTTTGTACTCCAAGTATTCTTGTACATTCTGAAGTTTAAGAGCCATGATTATATGTGCGAAGTTGCGTTAGGTCGCGCTAAAACTTTTTTGGAGAAAACATAAAATTGCTGGAAGAGATTTTTTGCCGATCACCCTAAGTATTGAGACTGCTTTAACATTTGTGCTCGCCAGTCACATCGCCAATGTCAATAGTATAATTGGCATCAGATCCACGTTAAAGGTTACATATCACTACTTTCTTCGTGTCTCGTTAAAAGGGTATAATCTTTTTTGTTAAGGGGGAATTATCAGAGATAAGGTATCAAGTCGTATATCTACTAAGGATGATTAACTAAAGAGAGAAATGGCCCGGTAATTAAACGCCTCGGTATTCCGTGAAATGTGAGTAAACGGATAAGCCTATAAATCTATTAAAAGTGCCACCCCAGTACACCGTAGGTGTCAAACATTTTGTATGCAAATAAAATTAACACGGCGAGAATGCACGTGATTAATAATGTATAAGTGTGCATTTTCATCAACTTTTCTGTTTGTGTTTGATTAGCGCCATTAACTTTTTATCACGCTCAGTTTGAGCTGCTGGAATGTCATCGATGGGGATTGTGGCCTCTAATTCTGCCGTCAAAGTTTCTCGAGTAACGCGATCCCAGGTATTGTCTGAGTCTGCGTGTAGGTCAAATCCCTGATACATTCGACCATATCGTTCTACATAATCTGTGATGCCTCCTGGTGCATTCAGGTGGATAGTTTTCATTGGACCCATGAATGACCATCGTAAGCCCAGTCCGTCCGCAATAGCTTTATCTAAATCAGCCGCTGATACGATGCCACTACCCACCAATCTGAACGCTTCTTCTAATAGCGCGCCCTGAAGACGATTTACTACGAAGCCGTCAATCTCTTTGTTCAAAAGTATCGTTTCTCTCGAGCAGTTTCGCATAATTTCATCTACTTTGGTGACGATAGACTTTTCTGTCCAAGGAGAGGGGACGATTTCAACGGCCGGAATGAGATGAGGAGGATTTATTGGGTGAACAACCAAACAGCGGTGACGACCGTTGAGTTCTTCGCAATAACGTGATGCCGATATTCCAGACGTTGAACTTCCTATTGGAACATCTGGTGATACACGAGCATCAAGTTCAGCAGTGAGCTTTTTCTTGATTTCAACTTGCTCAGGGCCGTTTTCTTGGATGTAAATAGCCCCCTCAACCGCCTCTTCTAGGGAATGAGCCACGGTTAGTCGTTCTAGCATTTTCTCTCCAAGAAAAGCTGTCACCAACTCAGCGCCGACCAGGTCAGCGACTCGCTGTTTCATTGAATTAAGGACTGTCTTTCTAACGTCCTCTGATGGGTCATAGATTGCGACTCGAAAGCCAGATTGAGCAAATACTACCGCCCAGCCCTGTCCGATTAATCCACCTCCGACAACTGTAATTTTTTGCATTGATCCAAACCTTAAAAAGGAGTGTTTTTTAAAAGTTAAAAAGCGACTTGATCCCCACCCTTAAGCTGCAGCATTTCACGCGCTTCATCGGGGGTTGCCACTTCTAACCCAAGATTTTCAATTATGTTTCTGACTTTGCGAACCTGAACGGCGTTTGAGGTGGCAAGTTCACCGCGTCCTGCCCAAAGACTATCTTCAAGGCCCACCCGGACATTTCCCCCCAATGTAGCGGCTTGTGCTGCAACTCGGAATTGATTGGCACCAGCACCCAAAACAGACCAGCGGAAATCATTCCCGAATAATCGGTCCGCTGTTCTCTTCATGTGCATAACGTCTTCATGGTGGGCGCCAATCCCGCCGAGAAGACCGAAGACAGATTGCACAAAGAAGGGGGCTTTTACCAAGCCTCGATCGGCAAAGTGAGCGAGGTTATACAAATGCGAGATATCATAGCACTCAAACTCAAACCTAGTACCGTTTCCGTAGCAAGTTTCGAGGACATATTCGATATCCTTGAAGGAATTCCGGAACACAAGATCTTTGGACCCTTCCAAGTGTTCGCGCTCCCAATCGAATTTGAATGTTTTGTATCTGTTCAGCATCGGATAGAGGCCAAAGTTCATAGAGCCCATATTTAGAGAGGCGAGTTCGGGCTTGTGATGTGCTGCTGGAGCAACACGCTCAGCAACAGTCATATACGGGCTCCCTCCTGTCGTAATATTTATCACGGCGTCGGAACTTTGCTTAATTCGAGCGAGAAAGGGGGAAAAGCCTTCTGGTGTTTGATCTGGACGCCCGTCTTCTGGGTTGCGCGCATGGAGATGTAGAATAGCTGCGCCAGCTTCGGCCGCATCGAGACTGTCTGTAATTATTTCTTCGGGTTTAATAGGCAAATGTGGTGACATAGATGGCGTATGTATCGCGCCTGTAACCGCACAAGAAATGATTACTTTTTTATTCGCTGACATTATTCATCCCATTCTTTTTTGATGCCAAACCTCCGAGTTTGCTTACGATTTAACCACAATAATCAAAACGTGACAAAGATTACGATTTAAATTCTTTGTTAAAGTATTTCTATTTTTCGTTTTTAATATGAAGTTGCTGTTTATGCGTAAAAAGGAACTCACAGAGTAGTTTTAAGGTTCTTAAAACACCATGATAACAATTCAGTGAGATTTACGTGTCTTTTGAAAGCGGGTACTTTTTGTTGGATGATGTTCCCCATCCACGACGTTCTTTCGCGATCTGCATTGTAAAGAGTGCTTTTTGTGCAGTGTGTAATACAAAGCTAACGGACTTGTAGAATGACCGCTCTCTGACCATTCATTCGCCGCGGGTGGACAAAAGGCTCGTATTTATTTGGACAATAACAAACATGCTGAACGTATAAAAAACTTTACAGGTGTAAACTTTATTGCTTTATTTTGGAAGACGACATTTACTCAGAAATACACGAAGGGCATTTATGTCAGACACTACGATCAAGAATATGGAAGAGTTTGCTGTAGTATCTGGTATTTCGCGTCCAACTCTGTCTAAGTACTTCAACGACCCGGAGAGCGTACGACTGTCAACCAAAGCCAAAATCGAGGCAGCGTTGGAGTTGCATGCATATCGTCCAAATATGTATGCAATGAACCAAAACAGGCGGTCGACCCGAAATATAGGCATTGTAGTACCATTTCTGGCGGACCCCTTTTTTGCTGAAATAGCAAGGAACATAGAAAATCTGGTCATACGTGAGGGCTATCGACCGATTCTGTTAAGCTCTCATGGTGATCCAAGGCAAGAGGTGGAAAACCTCATTTCGTTGCGGGATATTAAGCCGGCTGGGGTGCTTCTTGCACCGTTAGGTAGGTCATCGAATATAACTGAGGTTGGGGAGCTGTGCTCCGAATTTCCCACTGTTTTATTCGACTGTAACATTGAGTCTTTGAAACACGCATTTGTTGGGCATAATAATATACAAGCCACTGACATTATGGTGGATTATTTGGTTCGAACAGGTGAGCCGCCAGTCTATTTCGAAATGAAAAAGCCCCCTAATCCAAACGCGAATAAACGGCGTTTATCGTACATTAATTCGATGGAACGTCATGGATTAGAGCCAATTATCTTTAGTGTTGACGGCGAAAGCTGGAATTTTGAGGAAATTGGTTACAATCGAGGTAAAGAACTTATTTCCAGAAAGGATATCACGAACGGTACCGTTCTTTTCACAAATGATCGCTTGGCAATTGGTTTTCTTGCGGCTGCGTATGAGATGGGTTTGCGGGTAGGGCGCGGAAGCGGTTGTGCGCTTCGCATCGCTGGTCATGATAATCATCCATATTCACGCTTTACGTGTCCTGCGTTGACTACTGTATCACATGACTATGACGCAATATCAAGTACAAGTGTCACGCGTCTTTTCGATCTTTTGGAGAATCCAGGAACGGGTAATTTGACTGGCGAACAACTGTTTCCTGGGAAACTTATCATGCGGAACTCCGCTTAGTTGTTGTTTTTATATGACTTTTTATATTTTACGCGCGTTAAGAAAATTGTTGACTTAAGATAAGTAGTTGAAGTAGCGTCTGCCTTAGTCATTCTACGAAACCTGGGAGGATAAGAATGTTACTCAAAGCTACTCTAAGGGCAGCGACAGCCATGTCACTGCTTGCCGCAAGCGGCGCTTATGCCGACACACTTACAATCGCGACAGTGAACAACGGCGATATGATCCGCATGCAGGGTCTTACAGATGATTTCACAGCAAAGACTGGACACACTGTTGAGTGGGTCACGCTAGAAGAAAACGTACTGCGTCAGCGTGTGACAACAGATATCACAACCAAAGGCGGTGCGTTCGATATCATGACGATTGGTATGTACGAAACACCGATTTGGGGTGCAAACGGTTGGTTAGTGCCACTGGATGATCTGTCTGCTGAATATAATGCCGGCGATATTTTGCCAGCGATGGCAGGTGGTTTGAGCCATGAGGGCACGTTATACGCAGCACCATTCTATGGTGAAAGTTCAATGATCATGTATCGCACTGACCTTATGGAAAAAGCTGGTTTGGAAATGCCTGATGCACCAAGCTGGTCTTTCATTGCAAAAGCGGCACGTGAGATGACAGATCGTGATAACGACATCAACGGAATTTGTTTGCGTGGTAAAGCAGGTTGGGGTGAAGGTGGTGCATTCATCACGGCGATGTCCAACTCATTTGGTGCGCGTTGGTTTGATGAAGAGTGGAACGCACAGTTTGACACACGCGAGTGGTCAGACACTCTGAACTTCTTTGTTAACATGATGTCAGACGCAGGTCCGGCTGGCTATGCGACCAACGGGTTTAACGAAAACTTGTCTCTGTTCCAGCAAGGCAAGTGCGGTATGTGGATCGACGCAACTGTGGCCGCTTCCTTCGTGACAAATCCAAATGACTCAACAGTCGCTGACAAAGTTGGCTTCGCGCTTGCGCCTGATAATGGCATGGGTGTGCGCTCAAACTGGTTGTGGGCATGGGCACTTGGGATACCGGCAGGTACTCAGAAAGAGGCTGCTGCAAAGCAATTCATCGAGTGGGCGACATCAAACTCATACATTGAATTGGTTGCGGCTAACGAAGGTTGGGCGAACGTTCCTCCTGGTGCACGTACCTCTCTGTACGAAAATCCAAACTACAAAGACGTGCCTTTCGCACAGATGACATTGGACTCAATTTTGTCCGCAGACCCAAATAACTCAACCGTTGATCCGTCGCCATACGTAGGCATTCAGTTCGCTGCAATTCCTGAGTTTGCGGGTATTGCAACTGAAGTTAGTCAAGAGTTCTCAGCAGTGTATGCTGGACAGCAGTCTGTTGCAGAAGCACTGGCCAAAGCGCAAGCGATCACAAATGACGCGATGGAAGCGGCAGGATATCGTTAATTCTCCCGAGTATTACCTTTAGTAAGCTCACAGGGGCGGAGCTCCTCCGCCCCTGAACTTTTCGTTAGATGTATTGTACCTCTAACGCTGTTTTAAACTTTCGAAAGTTACGAAACAATGGCTACGCAGCACTCTCGTTCTTTGGCTCGGATCATGATGGCACCTGCAGTCACATTGTTGCTGGCCTGGATGCTGATCCCACTGTCAATGACGCTGTTCTTTTCATTCAAGAAATACTTGCCCCTGCGTGGCGGTGATCTTGGATGGGTGGGTTTTGACAACTATGTGCGTTTCGTCAGTTCGAGTGCATTTTGGCCCAGTGTTGCCGCAACATTGACGATTATCGTTTCGGTGTTGGTGGTCACAATCGTTCTGGGTGTGGCACTTGCCTTGTTGCTTGATCAACCGATGTGGGGCCAAGGCATTGTCCGAATTCTAGTCATCGCACCATTCTTCGTCATGCCGACTGTGTCTGCTCTTGTTTGGAAAAACATGTTTATGGATCCAATAAACGGCATTCTTGCTCACATTTGGAAATTTTTTGGAGCCGCGCCAGTTGAATGGCTAACGCAGGCGAGCATGCAGTCAATCGTGCTTATTGTATCCTGGCAGTGGCTTCCATTTGCAACTTTGATTTTGTTAACGTCGGTTCAATCATTGGACCATGAACAGCTTGAGGCGGCCGAGATGGACGGCGCCCCTTGGACAAGCCGTTTTTGGTATCTGATTTTACCGCACTTGGGGCGGGCGATCACCATTGTGCTGCTGATCCAAACCATATTTTTATTGTCGATCTTTGCTGAAATATTTGTCACCACTGGCGGCGCATTTGGCACCAAGACCCTGACCTATTTGATTTTCCAGCGTGTGTTAGAAAGTCAAAATGTCGGCTTAGGTTCGGCAGGTGGGGTGTATGCGATCATATTGGCCAATATCGTTGCGATCTTTCTGATGCGCGCCGTTGGTAAGAACCTGGACTGAGTAGGCAGTAAACTATGGCACGTACAATTTCCAATCAGAGAAAAACTCTGTACACCTTGGTGGCTTGGTCAATAGGGTTCGTCATCTTTTTCCCAATCTTATGGACGATCTTAACCAGCTTTAAGACGGAAGCGCAGGCGATCAACGATCCACCCCTGTTCTTGTTTTTTGATTGGACACTTGAAAACTACGCCATTGTTCAAGAACGCTCTAACTACATGCGGTTTTTGTGGAATTCTATATTCCTTGCCTGCGGCTCGACGCTTTTGGGTATTATTATTGCGGTGCCCGCCGCTTGGTCAATGGCATTTGTCCCATCGCGGCGCACGAAAGATATTTTGATGTGGATGTTGTCCACCAAAATGCTGCCCGCTGTGGGTGTTCTTTACCCGATATACATTGCTTTTGTGAAACTGGGGCTGTTGGATAATCGATTTGGTTTGATGATTGTACTTATGTTGATCAATCTGCCGATTATCATTTGGATGTTATACACGTATTTCAAAGAAATTCCTGGCGAAATTCTTGAAGCCGCACGCATGGACGGGGCCTCTTTGGGGAACGAAATTCTTTATGTTCTGACCCCCATGGCGATTCCTGGCATCGCGTCCACAGTATTGTTGAACATCATCCTCGCGTGGAATGAAGCATTCTGGACTTTGAACTTAACGGCGGCCAAAGCTGCTCCTTTGACGGCGTTCATTGCCAGCTATTCAAGTCCCGAAGGGTTATTTTTTGCAAAATTGTCGGCGGCTTCGACCATGGCGATCGCTCCTATACTGATCTTGGGGTGGTTTAGTCAGAAACAACTGGTGCGCGGTCTTACCTTTGGCGCAGTGAAATAGGACAAAATAATGGGACGTATCGTACTAGAAAAAGTCACCAAATCGTTTGGCAATACAGAGATTATTCCTCCGCTTGATCTAACGATTGAAGAGGGCGAATTCGTTGTATTTGTGGGGCCATCCGGTTGCGGTAAATCAACATTGCTGCGCCTGATTGCAGGACTTGAGGATGTGACATCAGGTGCGATTACCATCGACGATGTGGATTCGACGAATTTGGCACCAGCCAAGCGTGGCTTGGCCATGGTATTTCAATCTTATGCGCTTTATCCGCACATGTCTGTGCGCAAGAATATCGCGTTTCCATTGAAAATGGCGGGAATAAGCAAGTCGGAGCAAGAGGAGCGCGTAACAAAAGCAGCTGAGGTTCTGAACTTGTCAGATTATCTTGATCGTCGCCCCGGTCAGCTTTCGGGTGGTCAACGGCAACGTGTTGCGATTGGTCGCGCGATCGTGCGCGAACCTTCGGCCTTTTTGTTTGATGAACCACTATCGAACCTTGATGCCGCTTTGCGCGTGGGCATGAGGTTAGAGATTAGTGAGCTGCACAAACGGTTGGAAACAACAATGATTTACGTCACCCATGATCAGGTTGAAGCCATGACAATGGCTGATAAAATTGTGGTACTGCGGGCGGGTAACATTGAACAAGTGGGCTCGCCACTTGATCTGTATAAATCCCCCAAAAATACATTTGTCGCGGGCTTTATTGGCTCTCCAAAAATGAATTTTGTGAAGGGCGCAACGGCAGAAGCTTACGGGGCATCAACCATCGGTATTCGCCCCGAACATATTGATGTCTCGGCCCAAGGCGGTACATGGCGCGGCGTTGTCGGCGTTTCCGAGCATCTTGGGTCTGACAGTTTTTTCCACATCCATGGCACGGGTGTTGCAGACATGATTACAGTTCGCGCCGACGGAGAGGTGGGCTTCAAACGTGGTGACGAAGTCTTTTTAACACCCCGAGAGGATGCGATCCATAAATTCGATGCACAGGGCCTAAGACTGGAATGATTGGTCGTTTGAAAAATAAAACGGCGCTGATCACGGGCGCTGCGCGGGGCATCGGCCTTGAGTTCGCAAAATCCTATGTGAATGAAGGCGCACGTGTCTGTCTTGCAGATATTGATATTGACCGCGCCCGCGATGAGGCTGGGAAATTAGGCGAATGGGCCTTTGCCGTACACCTTGATGTGCGTGATCAACAAAGTATCGATACCGCTGTTGATCAGGTGATCAGTCGATTTGGACAAATCGATATCCTGGTAAACAACGCCGCGTTGTTTTCTGCCGCGCCTATTGTTGAAATTGAACGGTCTGATTTTCAAACCCTTTTTGACGTGAATGTCTCTGGACCTTTGTTCATGATGCAGGCCATAGCCAAGCACATGATTGAACAGAACGTGAAAGGCAAAATCATCAATATGGCAAGTCAGGCAGGACGGCGCGGAGAACCGCTTGTGGCGGTTTACTGCGCGACGAAAGCTGCCGTCATCAGCATAACGCAGTCTGCTGGCTTAAATCTGATCAAACACGGCATCAACGTAAACGCAATCGCGCCGGGCGTCGTGGCTGGCGAACATTGGGATGGGGTTGATGCATATTTCGCCAGATTAGAAAATAAGGAACTTGGTCAGAAGAAAAAGGAAGTTGGTGATGGTGTACCCTTTGGGCGTATGGGCACTGCCAAAGATCTGACTGGCATGGCGATTTTCTTAGCGAGTGAAGAGGCAAATTACATTGTTGCACAATGTTACAACGTGGATGGTGGACAGTGGATGAGTTGATGACAGACTTAAAAACGCATGAAAAACTGATCAAAATATCCGATGCCAATTTGGACGATTTACCAGCCTTCGTGAAGCGACCAAATTACGATAGATCAAAGTTAAAAGCTGGGATCATTCACATTGGGTTGGGGAATTTCCATCGCGCCCATCAAGCGTGGTATCTTCATCGATTAATGCAGCGCGGTGAAGCGCTTGATTGGGCAATCGTTGGTGCCGGAATTATGGATTTTGATAAGGACCAACGGAGGAAATTATTGTCACAAGACTGCCTAACGACCCTTGTTGAATTGGACCCAGATGGTCAATCCGTAGAAGTTATCGGCTCGATGATCGACTATGTCGAAATATCAAATGGGAATTCAACGCTGATCGAGAGAATGAGCCAGTCTAATATTAAAATCATCTCTCTCACAGTAACTGAGGGAGGATATTTCCAAGATCCAAATACTGGCGATTTAGATCGTGATAACCCTGACATCAAGTTTGACGCGGCAAATGCGCAGACGCCAAAGACAGTTTTCGGAGCAATTGTGGAGGCCCTGCGGCAGAGACATATTCAGGGAAATGGCCCCGTCACTTTGCAAAGCTGTGATAATTTGCAGGGGAATGGGACGATCTTGCGTAAATCTGTGGTTTCGTTGGCTAAGATGTCCGATCCGAACCTAGCCGACTGGATTGATGAAAACTGCTCATTTCCAAATTCTATGGTCGATTGCATTGTTCCCGCAACGGGCCAGACGGAAATTAATCTTGTTACATCTTTTGGGATTAAGGACAGCGTGCCTGTCACCCATGAAAATTTTCGACAGTGGGTGATTGAGGATGATTTTTGCGCGGGGCGCCCTGCGTGGGAAAAAGTGGGTGTGACAGTGTCTGATGATGTTCACGCATTTGAAACGATGAAGATCTGTCTGCTGAACGCAGGGCATCAAATATTGGCCAATGCGGGTGAAATCCTTGGGTTGAAAACGATTGATGAGTGTATGTCACATAATGAAATTTGTGCACTGTTCGTCACCGTTCAGCGAGATGAAATCGTGCCCCATGTTGATGATGTGCCAGGTATGACGCCTGAGGAATATGTGCAGCTGATCTCAAAACGGTTTGCCAACCCCAAGATCAAAGACACAGTTAGAAGAGTGGCTTTTGACGGTGGCGCGCGTCATAGTGGATTTGTACATCCAACCATACGTAAAGCAATCGCAAGTGGCGGCAAGATCGAAGGTCTTGCCTTGGTAGAAGCTTTGTGGGCAAGAATGTGCGAAGGCACCAGAGAAGATGGGTCTGAGATACAACCGAATGACCCGTCTTGGGTATTTTATCAGAAGATCGCGGCGCGCGCTAAAAACGCGCCGTGCGCGTGGCTGGATGAAACCCTAGCCTATGGGGATATCGGCAAGAATACGGTATTCAGGAAAGTCTTTACCCAGAAATTGCACCATATTTGGCGCCACGGAGTTCAGTCGGCAATACTCCATTATTGTGCCAACAATGGTGAGTTTAACTCTCCCTAAGCAGAGATTGCGAAACGGTAAATCAAAATTTTGAATGCCTATCAAAGGCTCATAATATCATGTGTGGCTTTTATAAGTGTTGAAATATTTGCACCAAGTGCCTTTGGTACGGGACTACACGATGAAACTATTCCGCACATTCAGGCATAGGCGATTTGTGAATTAGCCAACAATCAATTGGCAGAAGATCGGCAATCAGCCGCGCCATGCGCTGCTGGGAATGAGTTGATAAAGGAAAGTCGCGGCAAAATTTGGCTTAATCCATCCTGATTTCGCTTGCGATGATGCACATTAACACACATCAAGTCTTCACTGCTTTTTGAATTGCCAACGAATGGAACCCAAATGACAACGCCGAATATTCTGATTTTGATGGTGGATCAATTAAATGGAACTCTGTTTCCCGATGGTCCTGCCGAATGGTTGCATGCTCCAAATTTGAAAAAATTGGCGACGCGTTCAGTCCGGTTTCAAAATTGCTACACGGCTTCGCCCTTATGTGCACCAGGTCGCGCTTCCTTTATGTCGGGCCAATTGCCCTCTGTAACAGGGGTCTATGACAATGCAGCAGAGTTTCCATCAAGTCTGCCTACCTATGCCCACCATCTGCGGCGCGCAGGCTATCAAACTGCTCTTTCGGGTAAGATGCACTTTGTGGGGCCAGATCAATTGCATGGTTTTGAAGAGCGTCTGACCACAGACATCTATCCGCCTGATTTTGGATGGACACCCGACTATCGTAAACCAGGTGAGCGGATCGATTGGTGGTATCACAATATGGGGTCTGTGACAGGGGCAGGGGTTGCCGAGATCACAAACCAAATGGAATATGACGATGAAGTGGCCTATGAAGCGGTGCGCAAACTCTATGATTTGTCGCGCGGTCATGATCCGCGCCCATGGTGCCTAACTGTTA
>Ga0255754_10002720_pt1 | contig 12999 bp, 24 predicted proteins | sample 101ome_22_FD_179954 | JGI IMG/M metagenome (GOLD analysis project Ga0255754, IMG submission 179954) | Coastal salt marsh microbial communities from the Groves Creek Marsh, Skidaway Island, Georgia - 101412BT metaG (version 2) | ecosystem: Environmental > Aquatic > Marine > Intertidal zone >... | reverse complement strand
AGTCTGATCCCAGGTTCTTGTTGGCCAAGTGTGAGTTGGGTGAATCATTACATAATCATCAAAACCAATCTCACGTTCTCTTTCAATATAAAGATCCATGTCCATCTCATCTTGAGTTAATGTAAACCCAAGAGAGACAGCATGAAATTGTCTAATATCCATATTAGAGTATCTAAACTCTACCTTTTGTCCTCTTAAGTCATAAGATGTACCAACAATTGGCCAAAAGGTTTCATGAATGTGACACTCGTCTTTGATCTTAGAATCAAGTGGAAGTGCTTCGAACACAAGTGGATGATTCTCAAACAAGAATGGCTTACTACTAAATACTGTTAGTTTAGTATTATTATACGCTTTTGAAAGTTTGCGTAATGTAGGAATAGCAGCAATAGTATCACCTAAAGCTGGTGTGTTAATTACAATTGCTACTCTTTTACCATCTTGTAAAGCATGTAGCATATTACTTATATTCTTGGTACGATTTCTCCTCTACTAGATTTGAACCCGTAAGTTGATTGATTTGCTTTTTAACTTCAGCTCGCTCATCATTAGTGTAATAAACTGATCTAGCCAATTCAATAAAATCTGAGCCAAAAGTTTCATCACGTTCACAATCTCTAATTTGATCCTCAATATTCCATAAGGTCTTATTAATATTTAACAGATCATTATGTAGTTCTGCTAAAACGTTTTGTGCGTGTGTTTCGTTGTAGATGTGATTAACTACAGTTTTAAGAGTGTCATGCTCTTTTTTGACATTGGCTAATTTAGCCTCATCTTTAATTTCTTGTAGTTTGATTTCTAAAATAGTGTACTTGTCGATGATTTCACCGTTTGATACTTCAATTCTCATATTAATTTTCTTTAGGAAGTGTGAAAAATTCAATTGCAGCAGTAACTAAGACTGCATCTTTTAGTGATAGACCACCAGAAGCTTGTGCTGCGCCTGCAGCTTGAATTAAAATATTGATGGCCTTTGTTTGGTCCATGTTGGCAGCTTCACCAAATGGAGAAACATACTGTTCTTGTTGTTCTTGCATATCTTCTTGATTTTACAAGTTATACTCTTAAAATTAGCTTAGTTTCATTAACATGTTGATCAATTCAGGTTGTGGAAATAGATCCATCTTGCCCTCTTTAAGTTGACCATGTGTTAACACGCCAGTTGGATGCGTATTATGATTATAATAAGGTTTAAAGTTAAATGCGCCTTGTTTTTGTAACTTTATATCTTCTAACAAGCATTTTGAAATATTAATAGCATGCTTATCCTTTAATAATAGAAGAAGTGCTTTAAGAGAATCTAACTGTTCACTACTATATTTGTGAAAGTATCTCTTACCTTTAAACATTTTTTCTAATCTAACGACTTGGCTTGGGTGTACTTTAGCACCATACCATGTAAAGAATTCTCCGTTCTTTTCATTTAGAGCACCAGCTGAACACAATTCAATACTAATACTTTGCTTTTGAAATGCTTGAGATTTAATTGTGCCTAAACTCCATGCCCAATATTGATCAGGAATGGCTTGTAATATTTTACCATCAAATTCGTTATAAGAATTTGCATCTGCTGCAACTGGCAAACCACCGATTACATAATGTGTTCCAACTCTACCTCTTTGATCTTTAGCCCAATCATCGATAACTTTATAAGGATTATTTAGACCTGAAGTATGGTGTAATATGATCCATTTTTTACTGGTCTTATCCTTTACATATTCATCGTCTGGTAAATTATATTGTTCAATCCAAGTTGCAGATGTAGTAGTATCAGTGTCTGCTTCGATTTCAAGAGGATTATAACCCAATTCTAACCATACCATTGGGCCTACAATTCCATCGGCTTTTAAACCATTTCTTCTTTGAAAATTTAAAACCGCAGCTGTAGTTTTATGACCAAATTGTCCATCTTTTACAAGACCCAAAATATCTTGCAACAAATAGACTAAATCACCTTGACTACCTTGTTTTAGAACGTATTTTGATTGCATATTAATATCGTTTTTTGGCGTAGTTTAACTATTAGATCACAAACTTCTTGTTTACTCTTAGTTTTATGTCTGAATTCATATACGTCTTGCATGTTCTTCTTTAAAAAAACTTTGTAGACTACTTCATAGCCACTTGTGTTCTTTAAAAGAGGTCTTAGCAATGGTAAAGACTCTATTTGTCTTCTAGCTTCGCCTGCATATGTATATCTGACATTAACTGCCGCTGTTATTGTATATTTATCATGGTCATCCAGCTCTTGAAAATAGTAACGCTCCTTAAGTTCATTTACTATTAAATAGAGACGATGCGCTGTCTTGTCATTATCTCCTTTGATAATTTCAGCTAGCGCATCTTTTCCTATTGGTTCAGTAATATACTGTTTAGATAGGTCAACTTTAAGATTTGTCGTTGTCATTCTTTTTTGAGATAAACTGTTTCATCTCCTCTTTAGCCTTCTTGTCCATTGCTCTACGGTAAAGCTCTTCTTCTGAAAGATCTTCATCTTCAACTTCTAAGCCTAAAATTTCAATAGCATCCTCTTTAGTAGTAACCTCTTTTTTAAGATCTTCTACTTTCTTTTTGATAACTTGAACCTGCTCTTCTTGTTCTTCAATAATTGGTTTGACCATCTCGCCAACTGAAGTTGGATTATTGTCTTCGTGACCGCCACTTAGCCCTTCAGATAGAGCATCAATCTCTTCTTCAGTCATACTTTCTAACATAGCATTCATTGCCATATCATGTGCGTGATCCTCGTCCCACTCTTCTTCAGCAACAAACTTCTCTCTATCATTAGCTCTAACTTCAGCAAAGTTTTCTAAGTCTTCGTCTTCTAAGCCGTCTTCTAAAGTTATATCCCAATCTTCTAATTCTGGCTCATTTTTCATCATCTCAGCCAAGTGATCTCTTTGAGCCGCTTTCATATTTGCATATTGCTCAACCTCATTATCAAGATCTAGATCTTCACCTAAACCAACAGCATCTCTAACCTCATCGTCCTCGTCCTCTTCTGGTTTAATATAGTCTATCAATGATTTAATAAAGCCAAGCGCCACAAGAGGTAGAATTGCGCCTGAGATGGCCGCTAAAACTCTTTTTTGGAATATTGGTTCCTCTTCAATCAAGGCAAATAATTCAGCCCATGAATTAAAATCATCCATGTTGATAAATGCATAATACATGTTACCTTGCATTTGCATTAATGTAATTGTAATGAATAGTGCCCAAACCAAAGTCTTATTCATTTTCTTTAAAATAACCAATGATGCTAACGAAGCCGCAGCACCAATTTCAAAACCAATTGCCAATGTAACTGCCAACCAATATGGATTTGACAATTCAAAGAAATCAATTACGTGAATTGTAGAAATGATCGATACTAAAAGATATAGTGTAACAAAGGTACCGATAACAAAATTACTAACTAGTTTATTCTTGTCCATCTTTTTATTTAATATTTACCATTTACCCAAAGGACAACTAGATCCTGGAGACATGGTTTTGGCCGCAATATTACAACCACATCCGTGAATTTGCTGACCTGTTTTTACATGTGTTCCAACCTTTTTTGGATCACATTTATGTGTGGTTCTCATATGACAACTATCACAATGTAATAGCCTTGACTCACTCAATTCTTTAATTGCAGGATCCAATGTATCAAAGCGATCTTTAATGTAATTGGCCCAACCTGTAAAGATTTGACTGATTTGAGAAGGTTGTTGGTCCGGTGTGTTAATAGCCGGTGGAGTTATAATCCCAAATCGCTTAGTTATTTTCTTAGGATCGTTAGCTTCCATATTAGTCCTCTTTTTCTTCTAGAGCGTTGATAGAAATTCTTTCTTTGTCAGAGATCTCTTCGATTCTCAATGTCTTCCAAGCAGGTACAGTCTTGATCAACTCGATCATCTCCTCTTCGTTTACTACTTGACTTGACAAAGTATCAATCTCAGCTTCTACTTGTCTTAGTTCCTTCTTAACTCTTTCAACTTCTGAATCAATACCACATGATTTAAAGTAGGTTAAGATCAATAGAGCGATAACAATTTTAATGCCATGCTCTGCTAAAAACGTGTTAAATTTGTTCATAATTTTAGTTTTTATTTACTGATTATATATCGAATTTTTCTTTAAATGTCTTTCTACGCTTAATAAACTCATTGGCATAGAACTCTAGATCGCTTTGAGTTAAGCTAAATGTTTGCGGTAAATTGTCCTCTTCGTTAGCAATCCAAATCTCTGCTCCATCTGCTTTAATACCTTCTCTATCCCAATATGCAATAAAATAGGCAGATGTTTGGATAAAATAGTCTTGGATCCAGGATTCTATTTTTGGTCTACGTGAATTTTTGTAATCGATGATCAAGATTTTACCATCGACCATTTTTGAAATGTTATCGACTGTGCCGGCCCATCCACCCGCTTTAGTAGTCCATAAAAATGTTTCAGCTTCTAAAACATCATCAACTCTATCAAAATACATGGAGTGATTGTAGTAAAACTTGTAAAAGAATTTCCAAGCTTCAGCTAAAAATAGATCACCTAATTCTTCTTCTCTAAATTGATTTACCTCTTCGTCTTGACCTGCAACCTCTTTAAGTTGCTGAAGTCTTTCGGTGGGATTACCACTAGTTTCACCTTTGTAAAGTTCAATTAAGCGGTGCATAACTGTACCACGATTCATTGATAAGGTTGAGATGCGATCAGCTTCTTTTTCACCGACCCTTTTACGCCACTTCTCTAAACCTGATTTGTCCTTAGTCTCACCTAAAACAGTAGTTACTGAAGGCAGTTTGGCAATAACCTCATCTCCTTTAGTAACTTGATAGAATCTTAGGCCATTTTCGTGGACCCTTTTTATTTCGTAATCTTGCAAAATTAGCTCTTTATCCAATTAGTAAACTTGTCCCATATAGCCGCAAACGTATCAGCTTCTCCATAAAAGAATTTGGCTATCACAAAAAGAACAAACGTTACTAATGCAGTTCTAATAGTATTTGAGATTATAGGTAGAAGTGCTAATTCATCAAAAACTGGCCATAAGACAACTAAATATGCGGCTGCACCATCAATACGTTCAATCTGAGGATAAACCACATCGCCTAAACCAATCTTCATAATTGTATCACCATACTTAGTGATTTGTTGTAGGACATATGCTTGCTGAATTTCTTGACTAGCGCCTTGAACCTCTTCTGGTAAATTAACCACACCATAAATTCTACCCAACCAATCAACTCTTAATTCTTGAGTGTTAAGTAGCTCTACATTTTTTCTAGCCACAGATCTAAAGATCCACCACGTTTTAAAGTCTTTGGCTAATTCATACCAGTATTTATAAGTATCAACAAAAGATTCAAATAACCATTTCATATTATGCTGTTTTAGTAAACTCTTTAATCTCGTTTAATCTTTTGGCACCTGTAGCTTTATCTACTACTTCGCCATTTTCCATGTAGACTAAAGTTGGAATTGATCTAACACCAAATGCTTGTGACATTTCTGGTTCCTCTTCAATATTAACTTTAACTACTGTAACCTCATCGGTCTCTGCTTCAAACAATTCCAATTGCTTAAGCATAATTTTACAAGGTCCACACCAAGTTGCATAAAAATCAACTAAGACTCGACCTGATTTAAGTACTTCTTTGTCCATATTATATTTGATCTGATTGCCATTCTGCTAACAACTCATTGTCAGTTAGCATAATATATGTATCATAGTTAAGATTAACGCAAATTTGACCACTTAACATTGGCACAGGAGTGTACTCAACTAGGTTGTCAAATGTATTTTCTGAGTTCTCTATAACATTTGCGATGTTATTATAGAGCTGATCTAATTGTAATTGATCTATCCAAATTTGTACTGTCATAACTAATTCTTTTCAGTTATATGTGTACTCTAAAATAAGTTTCATAAAAAAGGGCCTTAAAACCTGAGTCTTATGCCACCTAGGATCTTTGGCTGCTCTGTTTATAGGCCCTGGAGGGAAGGTAATACTAGAGCTCCAATGTTGCTCTTTGTGAAATTATTCCCTTTGTGAGCGAAAGACCGGGTTCGAACCGGCGACCCTGACCTTGGCAAGGTCATGCTCTACCAACTGAGCTACTTTCGCAAAAATGTAGGACATCGCTTAACCTACAGGGGCTGATCAGGACCCTTTTGAGTTTCCATACCCAACTTAATGGCTTAGGAATCCATACTCGACGATTTTTTTAGTGGAGAATAACGGAGTCGAACCGTTGACCTCCTGCGTGCAAGGCAGGCGCTCTAGCCAGCTGAGCTAATTCCCCAAAAAACAGAGTGCTATTCTTCTTGGTATATGTTAGAATAAGTTTGCTGTAAGCACTCTTAAATAAGGAGTTAGGCTTTGTTCTGTTCAGAAACGTAAACTCTAACTTCTTGAGCTACTGCTTTCATTTCTTGCATTGCTTTACGAACGCGAGTTCCAGCAGCTTTGTTTCCTTTTTCGTCGAATTTGGTAGCATCTTCTTGGATGTTTGCCAAAATCGCATTCATTTGATCTAGTAATTCTTGCATGATAATTGTATTAATGTCTTTTATATATCAGACGGTTTAAATTGTTTCAAATATTATTCTTCTAATGTACTATGATGCACATTGAATCCTCCCCATTTACGATACTCAGCATCCTCTTCACCAATATCAAACCACTCGGTGGCATACTTATCAGTCGTAGATGAATAGATTTCCATCTCACCTTCAAACAACATTGAGAGTGCATCAGCGTCATCCACATAGCCAAGGTCTTCTAACTCTTCACAAACCTCGTAAAAATCTTCATAATAAAGATATTGTACATAGTCTACGAAATCTTGTTCAGTTTCACCTTCATAAGGATCTACTACTGTTAGATCTCTAAAGTTTTCAGGGTTAAGTTCAACCGCCTTTGTGGCTTCCCAATTTGTGTAGCGTTCTGCTCTGCGTAACGTATACATGTGAATTTTGTTTTGTTTATAGTTTTACTTGTTACTTCTGATTTTGTTTCATCAAGAGATCTTATTAATCTCATTTATTTTCTTAGGAGTCAATTGCTCTAAAAACTTAACAAATAGTTTGATGCACGTTTTAACATCATCTTTGTGTGCCATCTCAACTGTGGTGTGCATGTATTTCAATGGAGTGGCCAAAATAGCAGTTGGTGTATTTTCTAAAAAGAAAGCTACGGTATCATTACCATAACTACCAACATGGTGTTGCAATGGCAAATCATTATCATCTGCTACTTGCTTTAGCATATTCAAAATGCCTCTATGATTTTGAGCAGTGTACTCTAATGATGGTCCTTTACCACCATCGACTGGCCCATATTTAGCTCTACTCATTTCTGGGTGGTTGACATTATGGCATACATCGTGAACCAGGGCCAGATCTGCCTCTAAGTGTTTTGCAATCTTCTTAGCACCATAAAGACCAACCTCTTCTTGAACAGAATTTACTATATACAAATCATATGGCAATTTAGTACCATTCTCTTTGATCTTTCTAAGTGCTTCTGCAATAATATAACCACCAATCTTATTGTCTAACGCTCTACCAACATAGTAGTCTCCAAGCTCTTCTAATTGAGTGTCAAATGTGATCAAGCAACCAACTTCTACACCCGCTGCATTAACTGCCTCTCTATCTTTTAGACCACAGTCAACCCATAATTCGTGTTGATCATAGCCTTCAGTTTTGTATTTGGCGCGAGTGTGAACTGCTGGCCATCCAAAAACACCTCTAACTTTTTTACCATCGTGTGTATGAATCACAACTGATTTTGAGGGTGCAATCATATTATCGCTACCACCGTGACGACGCACTCTGATCATACCATCCTTTTCAATGTAAGTAATGATCCATGCAATCTCATCACAATGTGCTTCGATTACAACTCTCTTTGGATCTACTCGTCCATCTGACTTGTAGACAATACCATATGCTGTTCCGTATGCATCTTGTTTAACCTCATCACAATAAGGCATAATATAATTGGTCCATACAGATTGGCCTTCAGTTTCCTGAGCCACTGGTGCATATGCGTTTAGATAATCGTACAGAAACTTTTTATTCTTCTTCATTGTTCTTGTTTTTGGCCTGTTAATTGATAAGCTAACCACAGATGATCTACTGCTTTACAAATATGATCTTTGATCTCTGTGTCCATCTTAGAAACAGGGTGTTGTTGTATATGTGTATTAATTGTATCCATTGCTACATGAAGACGATCCATCATCTCGTGGTAGTGAAATTCATCTAGTTCAGGTAGTTTACTCAACGGTGACAGATTTTGCAAGGTTACGCGGCTTGTCTACATCTCTGCCTAAATTAACAGCAATTCTATATGAAAGTAATTGAAGTGGAATTGCGGTCAACATCGGCGTTAAGAGTGAATCAGTCTTAGGTATTTCAATCACATCGTCTGCAACTTTACTCATTGCCATATCTCCTTCAGTCACAATTGCGATTACTCGACCTCCTCTGGCCTTGATCTCTTGCATATTACTTAGGACTTTATCGTATGATTTGTCAGTTGGTGCAATAAAGACCGATGGACAGTTTTCATCAACAAGTGCAATTGGCCCGTGTTTCATTTCACCAGCAGGATAACCTTCAGCATGTACATATGAAACCTCTTTGAGTTTAAGTGCACCTTCAAGTGCAATTGGGAAGTTGATTCCACGCCCTAAATATAAGAAATCTCTATACTCTAGACTTGAATACTTATCAGCTATATTAAAAATAGCTTGAGTTTGACCTAAGACCTTCGTGATTTTTTCAGGAATAAGTGACAGTGCTCGTTTGAGATCTGCATGATTTTCATCTGTAATAGAACCCAATTGTTTTGCCATCTTAATAGCAATTAGAGTTAATGCTGCCAATTGGCCAGTAAAAGCTTTTGTTGAAGCTACGCCAATCTCAACACCTGAGTGAGTGTAGATTCCAGAGTCTGACATACGGGCAATTGATGAACCAACTACATTGACAATACCAAAGAGTGTGGCACCTTTTTCTCGAGCCATTTCCATGGCCGCTTTAGTATCTGCAGTTTCACCTGATTGTGAAATCGCCATTAAGACATCACCTTGTTTAATAATTGGCTTACGATACCTAAATTCAGATGCATAATCAACTTCAACTGGAATGCGACAAATAGTCTCTATAATAGTCTTACCTATAAGTGCAGCGTGCCAAGAAGTTCCACATGCGATGATAAATATTTTTTGAGCTCTTAGTAATTGAGGCAACACATTCTCAACTCCACCCATCATTAAAGGTTCATCATCAGGTGTTAATCGACCTCGAAGACAGTTTGCTACCGTTTCAGCCTGCTCATTAATCTCCTTCAACATAAAGGTGTCATAACCACCCTTTTCAATTTGATCAAGTTGCATATCAACCTTTTCAATTTCAGGCGATACTGATTCATTGTCCATATTTGTAAAGACAATATCTGGGTTACCACCGTTTAGGTCTGATCTAAGATTAATAATAGCCAATTGATCATCTTCAAGATAGACAATATCTCGAGTGTACTCAACGATTGGTGTGGCATCACTAGCAATAATAAACTCATCATGACCAATACCAATTGCCATTGGACTACTTTTTCTGGCCGCCACAATTTGTTGTGAGTGTGAATCAAGGACTAGAATTGCATATGCACCAACCACGTCTTTAAGTGCCAATCTAACAGCACGCGCTAGATCACCGTCAGTTTCTGAATAAATGCTTTTGTAATGATACTCAATCCAATTGGCTAGAACTTCAGTGTCTGTTTCAGATTGAAAAACTACTCCACTGTGTTCAAGTTTAGTTTTTAAGGTCTCATAATTCTCAATGATACCATTATGTACTACTGAAATAATGCCGTTTGTTGACATTTGTGGATGGGCGTTGCGTTCTGCTGGTGCACCATGTGTTGCCCAACGAGTGTGACCAATAGCAATTCTAGACTCTTCGTCAATTACCTTTTGATTAAAAAGCAGATCTAATTTGTCAACTGCACCAACTGCACGAGTAACATCAATTCCATTTTGACCATGGTGTACCGCAATACCTGCGCTATCATAGCCTCTATACTCTAGCCTTCTTAGGCCATCAATAACGATTTTGCTAGGCTCTCTATGCCCAACATATCCTACAATTCCACACATTAGTTATTCTCTTTGTTTATTTATCCTACTAAGTTTTGATAGACCATGTAGATTACCCAGCTAAAAAAACCAATTGCAGCAGCGCCAAAAACCCATTCCAAAATTTTGTAATTGTCTTCAACTTGACGCATTGATCGGCCTTGCCAATCCCTAGGATCAAACTTAGTGTCCTTATTTTGAGGTTCTAATTTCATATTTAACTATTTTGTAATTCTTCTAATTGTTTTTCAAATCTACTAACACTGCCCCATGTAATTGAAGCGTTAGGATCGATTGATTTAATCTGCTCAACCAATTCTTTTTGGCGACCCGTACTATAAAATCTGTTTTCGATAGCACTTGCTAATTCTTGTAGGTGTTCTGGTGCATAAATACTAATGCGCAAATCATAATCAGACCATTTAGTTTTCCAATCCCAAAACTGAATACCTTTAGTGAGTTTTCGTTCTAAATTGTGTAACCTTCTATTACGAACTCTAACAATACTTCTATCACTACCAAATACATGTAGGAAACGCAAGAACCATCTCGGACACCATTTTGGTTTGGCTTCATAATCTAAAGCGAGAACCAAAGGATAGAGCGCTTTAAAGTAAACACCGTTCTCATTCCAGACTGAAGTACCCAAATAACCATACTTCTCAGCAAAATCTTTAGGAAAGAAGATATAACGTAAATCGCTCCATTCCAAATTACGAGTATGAATCATGCCCTTTTTACGACCTTTCCAAAATAAGAATGAATATTTCAGACTTGTTAGTCGCTCTTTAAATGTGGGCGGTGTATAAAATTTATTACTACGTTTCATATCTAACTAAATTCGGTTGAACTACTTACTCTAAGACCATCAATCTCAAGATCATAATAGTCTTCTGGATTACTCATCCAACTGTGAGGATTCTCTTTAAAGTACTCTGCGTCAGCCGTCAGTCCATCTGGTTCTCCCCAAGAGAATGCCATATCTAAGAATTCCTGTGAATCGATTTGCTCCCCATACTCGTTAACTACTCGACCGCTTAAGACAAATTTAATTAGTTCCTCTTTATTAGAGTAGTACTTATTGTTATGAAAATTCCAACAAAACTTCCAGCCGGCGCTTCTTTTACCTAAATGAATTGCAGTGCCATCTAAAAATTCATCCCATGGTGACAATTGATCCCATTCATCATTTGGATTATCAATATAACGATAGCCTCTATCGATCAGAGCGGGGTTCCACATGTCGACCTCTTGCAGCCTCATATTCAACTTTTGTTTACGAGCATTTATCTCGTCGCTCTTCGGAATTCTTGTGTAATTTGTACCCATACTTATTATATTAAGATTTCTTCCACTGTTTATTCCAACCACCAAGAGGCATAATCTTTTCACCGGTGCCCATTGGATGTTTCTCATTGACCCACTCTTCTCGACCATTAGCAATGCCCATGATCTTGATGTTAGGATTACCTGCGATCATCTTGGCCTTTTCAATGGCCTCGTCGTGAGTTTCTGCCATGACGCAAACTGCGAAGTCTTTATGTTTATTGAAAGCGCGTTCGCGAAGTTCCTCGTCGAAGTAGTGTAAATAATAAACGATTGTGGGTTTCATAGATCCTATTCTTTAGTGTTAAACCCTACTTTGTATGCTCCTCGTCCCCGTTTGTTTCTTTGAATTGAGCACGAAGTCGAGCTTGGTTCTCAGGTGCCCAATTTTGACACATTTCTTCTAGCTCATCCTCTTCTAGTTCAAAAAGAACTTGAGTGTTAAATGGAATTTTAGCTTCTTTAAGCAGCTGCTCAGTTTTGATAATAAGTAGAGCCTTTTTGTTCATACTGTCAAGTAGCTCTTGTTCGAATGGTGTTAGACTATCTTTGTTCATATTATTCTGCGATTTGAGATTGACGTTCAGCTTGTTGCTTTTTGTACTTAGCAACAGTTTTACGATAGTTAGCGACTGCACGCGCAAGAAGTTCCATGCGTTGTTCAGGATCGTGGATCATTTGACGAATAGTACCTTCGTAAATGCGATCGCTATATTCAACCTTGTAGTAGCCTTTACGCTGTGGATTCAATTGGTAAATAGTCTCAAACATTTTACCAGTCCAATAAGAACGTGTTTTGTAAGAGCGACGAATATAGCCACTTTCATAAGACAAATAATCACAGTTAGTGATTGGATCATGATAACAGATAGTACCGTTGTCAGCTTGGCGTTGCGATGTTACTTCAATACAGCGAAGTGCTTCTAATTTATTCATTTTTATTTTGCTTTGTTGATTATTACTCTACTAATATACCACAAATAAGTGACATAAAAAAATCTTGGACTAATTATTTTTCAATTGGTTCGTAAATAGTGTAAGGTTCATTGACCCCATCTGCGTTAAGACGATTAACAGTAATCTCTCTACAGTAACCTACGTTCTCGATATAAAAAATGTCGTTGTCCATTGTTATTAGCTTTTAATTACAGATCTAATATACTGCTTTCTAGTGACAAATAAAAATTATTCGAAGATTATTTTCATTTTATTTTCACTCACACGCCCAGATTCAATAGTCTCTTGAACTACTTGAGTAAAATTAGGCGTGATGATTGGAAAGTCATACTCTCCACCGAGAATACGTCTCACTTCAGCATAGCGAATCTTAGCACTGTCGTAAGATCGACCCAAAGTCTCAGCTATGTTTTTAAAGATTACTGACTCATCTTGACGAGTGTAGTTGTCAAGATACATTTTCATCCACGTTCTGGCCTCTTCAATCGACCAATCTTGATTTTGATTTTTCATTATGCAGGAATTAATTCGTTCTTCTTTGCTTTAATATGTTTACAATCACCTCGATGGAACATCTTA
>Ga0255754_10002702_pt1 | contig 13033 bp, 14 predicted proteins | sample 101ome_22_FD_179954 | JGI IMG/M metagenome (GOLD analysis project Ga0255754, IMG submission 179954) | Coastal salt marsh microbial communities from the Groves Creek Marsh, Skidaway Island, Georgia - 101412BT metaG (version 2) | ecosystem: Environmental > Aquatic > Marine > Intertidal zone >... | reverse complement strand
GAGCCGTTCGTTCGAATTTGAGACTGTCAGACACTAAAATCTTCGTGCGTGCATTCTTCAAAATGGCTCGAGCCACTGAAACTTCGCGTGCATCAAAATCTAAGACAGCGCCATCTTCATCCATGGCGCTTGCCCCGATGCAGGCGAAATCAGCTTTGTAGCGCGAGATAAACTCAACAGCATCTTCACCGACAATGGCTCCATCACTTTGACGAACCGAACCGCCCACGAGAACCAGATCTTTTTGCCGCGATCCAGTCAAGGTCGAAACCACATTGATGTTATTGGTGATCACCACCAAGCCCGTGCGTTCATAGAGCGCCCGTGCCACCTGCTCAACCGTCGTTCCAATATTTAAAATGACAGAACAATGATCAGGGATCAGTTGAGCTGCAACGCGCCCGATGGATTCTTTCTCCGTCGAGGCCAATTGACGGCGCTGCTGGTAATCAACATTCGATACCGAAACAGCTGGCATGGCCCCGCCGTGGATTCGTGCGGCTAGGCCTCGGGTGCATAACTCATTCAAATCACGACGAATCGTCTGGGTTGTGACCGCAAATGCGCCAGCTAAATCATCGACATCAACTCGACCATCGCGCTTAATGCGCGATAGGATATCAATTTGACGATCGGACAATTCCACAGATGCTCCTTGCGAGTTTACGTTCATTTTCATATGAAAGTAATTTTTATTGAAATTATCATGAAGTCGCAAAAACAGCACAAATTTTTACTTGTTGACTTTCATTTTTGTTCATATGAGCATTCGCGCATGGTTTGGCTGTTAAGTTAAATCTTTCGGTGAGTCAATAAAGGCAACCTGGAAAAATAATAAACAAACGGATTGGGAGGCTTTATGCCAATGAATTTTAGAAAGTTTTTGTCTGCCGCGACTATTATGAGTGGTGTGCTTATATCTAGTTACGCCAATTTTGCATCTGCTGATTGCTCGCGAGGGTCACTAGACTCGAATTATTGCGACGTTGATAACGATTTAGTTGCCGATTCTCCTGTAGATGAATCCAAGTGGAAAAATCCAAGTACATTAGTATTTACGTATACCCCAGTAGAAGACCCGGCGGTTTACAAGGATGCTTTTGCTGATTTCCAAGCTTATTTAAGCAAGGCGACTGGAAAAAAAGTTATTTACTACACGGTTCAGTCTAACTCAGCTGAGATTGAAGCTATGCGCTCGGGTCGATTGCATATTGCTGGTTTTTCTACCGGACCGACAGGCTTTGCTGTTAACCTTGCAGGCGCGGTACCGATTGCTGTAAAGGGTGGTCCTGATGGATTCCAGGGTTATAACCTCGTTGTAATCACGCGGAAAAATAGCGGAATAAAATCTCTCGCTGATTTGAAGGGTAAAAAGGTCGCGCATACATCGCCCTCATCAAACTCGGGTAATTTAGCACCTCGAGCATTGCTCCCTGATCAGGGCATTGTTCCGGATCAAGATTATGAAGTTTCTTTTTCAGGAAAGCATGACCAGTCTATTCTTGGAGTGGTATCAGGTGACTATGATGCTGCTCCCGTCGCGTCGGATGTTCTCGAGCGAATGATTGGACGAGGGGTTGTCAATGCTGATGATATAGAAATTCTTTATCGCAGTCCGAAGTTCCCGACATCATCGTTTGCATATGCGCATGATTTGCATCCGGATTTAGTTCATAAAATTGTAGGTGCATTTCACACGTATCGTTTCCCTCCCGAAATGCAAAAAGCATTCAAAGGAGCTGATCGTTTTTATCCAATTACGTACAAGGCAGATTGGGGCGTAATTCGGACAATTGCTGCGGCGACAGGTACTTCATATGATCGTAAAGGTCTTACAGCCATGGCTGAAAAAGAAGCCGCAAAGAAAAAGAAATAGTTAGGGTTAAAGATGTTTATCAAGGTTGATCCGGCGAATCGTAGGGATTCGTCGGCTTCTTCCTAGTTCTTGTTCAGCGTAAAAGACGTCAGTGAGTGCAGCTTTAAGCACTGATTCATTTCTATTTTTGCAGGATCAAAAGTCTCGCAAAGTTACTAGTAAACTGTAAATTTTAGGTGAAGCGAGCATGACCGAATCATCCAAATATCAAGGTTCAGAAATACAATCCGGCACCGATCATTCCCTAGATATCCGGAACTTGACCAAAGAATATACTAAGGGGGTTCCAGTTCTTCAGAATGTGTCTGTTTCCATCGAGGCAAATGGAATAACAGCGATCATTGGCCCTTCGGGTACCGGAAAAAGTACTTTAATTCGTTGTATCAACCGACTTATTGATCCCACTGAAGGCGAGATCCTATTTAGAGGAGAGAATCTTGCTAAGCTCTATGGGAGACAACTCCGATTTGCGCGGAGACATATCGGAATGGTGTTTCAAGAATATAACCTTGTTGAACGTCTTTCCGTTATGGAAAATGTTCTAAGCGGGCGATTAGGCTACGTATCAGCCTGGCGCGCATGGATGCGTAAATTTTCAGCAGAAGACGTTGGGAGAGCTTTCGGTCTTCTCGAGCAGGTCGGAATGGCAGATTTCGCTAACCAGCGAGCGGATGCTCTATCAGGAGGTCAGAGACAAAGAGTGTCGATAGCTCGTGCTCTTATGCAATCACCCGCACTTTTACTTGCCGATGAGCCTACCTCGTCGTTGGACCCCCGAACCTCGGTTGAGATTCTAGAACTCATGACTAATCAAGCGAAAAATCTAGAAATTCCGGTAATGATCAATATACATGATGTTTCTCTCGCCCAGCGTTTCGCAGATCGAGTGCTGGGTATGGCGAATGGTAAAATTGTTTTTGATGGCAGCCCTTCAGACCTTAAGGAGGAGCACTTGAAAACAATTTATGGTGGTCAGGATTGGCTGTCATGAGAACAGGAACCTTCAGTACCCCGAGAAATTATACTCCCCAAAGAAATTGGTATGCATTGGTCGGCTGGCTTTTCCTTTTGGTGTATTTGGCTTATATCACCAGCCTATTCGATCTAGATTTAGATAGATTCATCTCTGGCTTAGATAATGGGTCTAAGTTCTTAGGCCGGATGTTCCCCCCTAATTTCACTCGTTACGAATTGCTGATGGAGGGATTGCTCGAGAGCCTTCAAATTGGAGTGATAGCAACATTTTTAGGTGTTCTTATATCGCTCCCTATGGGATTTCTCGCCGCTCGTAACCTGATGCCACCGTGGGTAACTTGGTGCGCCAGAGGTCTGATAGTACTTTGTCGGTCCTTTCATCCAGTGATAGTTGCAATCCTTTTTGTTAAAGCTGTCGGCTTTGGTGCGCTGGCTGGAGTAATGGCTTTAACAGTTGCCTCTGTTGGGTTCATTGGTAAGCTCTTCGCCGAGTCTATAGAGGAAATTTCATTGAAGCAGATAGAGGCTGTTCGTGCTACGGGCGCTTCTTTTCCAAACGTGATTCTCATTGGTGTATTTCCACAGGTAATGGGGCGCTTTACTGGATTTATTTCTTACCAATTGGATTCCAACTTGAGAAATTCAACGATGGTTGGATTAGTTGGCGCCGGCGGTATCGGAGGCACTTTATTTGCTGCTTTTCAGCGGTTCGACTATGACTTTGTATCAGCAATATTGATCTCAATTATTGCCGTAATACTGGCGGGTGAAGGTGTTAATAATATTATGCGGAGAATATATCGATGATTATTCCCGGTTCTTCCCTCGAAGAAAGACAGTGGACTCGTTTTACACCACTAGAACGAATTTTTCGCTACGCTTTTTATGTGATGATCTGCTCAGCTATCGTAGTCTCCCTTCGCACCATCGAGGTGATCCCAGAGTTCCTTTTTGATGCGCCATCTCAAATGGTGGATATGCTGGATCGAATGTGGCCTCCTGATGCCAGTTATTACCCAGAAACAATCCACGACGCTTTGGTGGAAACAATTCACATAGCAACTGTGGGAACCATTTTGGCAGTTGTTCTAGCCATCCCTATTGGCGTAATGGTTGCCGAGAATGTTACGCCATATAAGCCTCTAAATTGGCTTGCGCGATTTTTACTTGTTTCCTCGAGAAGCATAAACTCTTTGGTTTGGGCATTGCTATTTGTTGCTGTGTTCGGCCCAGGTCCTTTGGCTGGATCTTTGGCCATTGCCTTTCGGTCGATTGGGTTTGTTGGAAAGCTTTTTGGTGAGGCGCTTGAGGAAGCAAACCACTCAACGATTGAGGCTTTACAAGCTACAGGCGCGTCTAAGTTTAGTATCATGTACATGGGCTATTGGCCTCAAGTACTGCCTACGTTCTGGTCAATCCTTTTATTCCGATGGGACATAAACATTCGCGAGTCTGCAGTTTTAGGTCTTGTTGGGGCAGGCGGTATTGGTGTGGCTTTGAACACAGCGTTGGAACTGTTTTACTGGGATCGTGTGTGTATGGTCTTGATCAGTATGTTGGTCGTAGTCGCTACCGTTGAACTAGTTGTCACGCAGATTCGTAAACGAATTATTTAGTGGTTAATGGTCTTTCTATGGGTAAATGATTAACCAGATAAGAGTACCGTGATTAAGAACGAAGATGGCTTGTGAGTGTGGGATAGTATGGCATCAATTGAACTCAGAAATATTACAAAACGCTGGGGCCAAGATGTTGCGGTTAGTGATGTTTCTTTTCAGGTGGATAAGGGTTCATTTGTTATACTTTTAGGCCCATCAGGATGTGGTAAATCCACTACTCTTAGAATGATTGCAGGTTTGGAGGAAGTGAGCAGCGGAAATCTGTTCATTGATGGCCAAAATCTTACGAACGCTCCCCCAGCCAAACGAAATTTATCTATGGTTTTTCAGTCTTACGCATTATTTCCTCATCTGAGTGTGTCTGAAAACATTCTGTTTGGACTAAAAGTCCGAAAAGTATCAATCGGTGAGCAGTTATCCCGACTGGAGCGAGTATCAGAGATTGTCGGTCTATCCGATTTATTGGATCGTAAGCCTGCACAGCTTTCGGGCGGTCAAAGACAACGTGTTGCCTTAGCGAGAGCGATTATCGCGGAGAATCCAATCTGTTTGATGGATGAACCGCTGTCGAATCTTGATGCTAAATTAAGACAGGAGATGCGTACCGAGATACGATCGCTTCAACAGAGGCTTGGTATGACCGTGGTGTACGTAACTCACGACCAGTCTGAAGCAATGAGTATGGGCGACAAAGTTATACTTCTTCGCGATGGCAGAGTTGTTCAAGAAGGAACTCCTGATGCTCTCTATGACTGTCCATCAAACGCTTTTGCCGCCGCTTTCATAGGCACACCACCGATGAATCTTTTGCACATTGAGCAGTCGCCGGACGGTTGGGTGTTGGAGGGTACAACAAGATCTTTGCAGATTAACCAATACTCCGACGCAAAAAAATTGCTCTTCGGTGTGCGACCTGAACATGTAGAACTTGTCGAGTCGGGAGGACTTGAGGTCGAGCTATTAGCTGCAGACTATCTCGGGTCTGAGACGATCGTGTCTGCGCAACTTGGCAACCAGACGCTCTTTGTAGAGGTAAAGGGTCATTTCAGTTTTTCTCAGCGTCAGAAAGCTTTGGTGGCGTGGCCTGATGATAAAGTACATTTATTCGAGGCCGAAAGCGGGGATCGTTTAGAGGGTTAAACGTCTTGTTGTATAGCTACCAATTTGCCTAAGGTGCTTTTTGAGCAACGTAGGGAAACTAAGAAAAGCCGCGCGGTTGTGGCGAATTATAATAAGGAGAGTAAACATGTTTAAAAAAATAAAAACTAGAGTTGCTAGCGTGGTAGCGGCAACCGTCATCTCGATCGGCGCCGCATTACCTGCGTTCGCGGTGGAACTGACAATGTACTATCCGGTAGCCGTAGGAGGTGCATTAACGAAAATTGTCGATGGGTTGGTCGCTGATTTTCAGAAAGAAAATCCGGACATAAAGGTGAATGCGATCTATGCGGGTAACTATAATGATGCACGGATTAAAGCGCTGGCGGCTCTAAAAAGCGGTCAGCCGGCGCAACTGTCTGTCATGTTTTCGATAGATACTTATGAGCTTATCGAGCAAGACGCAATCGTAGCATTTGATGATGTAGCCAAGTCTTCCGAGGACAAAGCTTGGTTAAAGAGCTTTTATCCGGCTCTTATGGAAAATGGTCAAACACAAGGCAAGACTTGGGGTATTCCTTTCCAACGCTCCACTATCGTCATGTATTACAACAAAGATGCGTTCCGTGCCGCTGGTTTGGATCCTGAAAATCCGCCAGCAACGTGGGACCAACTGGTCGCTGCAGGGAAAAAACTCACCAAGAAGACGGGGGGTAATGTTGACCAATGGGGCATGATGATCCCATCCACTGGATACCCATACTGGATGTTTGGTGCCCTAACCATGCAGAACGATCAGGTTCTAATGAACAGCGACGGCAACCAGACCTATTTTGATAAGCCGGCCACGGTCGACGCCCTGCAATTTTGGAAAGATCTTGGCGAAAAACATGGAGTTATGCCTTCGGGGACGATCGAGTGGGGAACCTTGCGACAGAATTTCCTAGAGGAAAAAACGGCTATTATGTGGCATTCAACAGGGAACTTAACAACCGTTAAAAATAACGCAAAGTTTGATTTTGGAGTTGCGATGTTACCTGCCAATAAGCGCCGTGGTACTCCCACAGGGGGTGGTAACTTCTACCTCTTCAAGCAAAGTTCGGATGAAGAAAAAGCGGCCGCTTTGAAACTAATTAAATTCTTGACTCAACCTGAACGCACGGCTGAGTGGAGTATTAAGACAGGATATCTTGGTACGCGGGCTGATGCCTATGAGACCGGAGCACTTAAGAGCTATGTGAAAGAGTTTCCACCAGCGGCAGTCGCTCGCGATCAGCTCGAGTTCGCGACCGCTGAGCTTTCGACTTACCAAACAGGTCGAGTACGCAAACTACTGGATGATGCTATTCAGGCTGCTCTTACCGGAGGTAAGTCTCCTAAAGATGCTTTGACTGACGCTCAGAAGCAGGCTGATCGCTTACTCAAGCGATACAGGTAGTTGCTCAAGTTCAGAAGGGTTAGTTTCTCCTAGCCCTTCTGCGTTTTTAGAGGGTTCCGACTGCAATGAATATTAGCCGAACACAGGTGCATGGATGGCTCTTGCTAATGCCAGCCGCAATTTTTTTGATTGCATTCACCTACTACCCGGCAGTCGTGACGCTTGGTAAAAGTTTTTTTTCGCAGGGAACCGCGCTACGTCCCTCTGAATTTGTCGGTCTCGAGAACTTTCAGTATATGTTTGACGATGACGTTTTTTGGCAAGTTGTGCGGAATAACGTCATCTATGCCGCGGGAACGATACCAATTTCTATAGCCTTAGCCATACTGATGGCTGTCTGGGTTAATGGAAAGTTACGCTTTAAGTCGCTCACTCGAATGTGTTACTTCACTCCCACGATCTTACCCATGATCGCGGTAGCCAATATTTGGTTATTTTTCTACACCCCTGAGATTGGACTTTTGGACCAGGTTTCTCGGGTATTCGGGTTTGGGAGTCATAACTGGTTGGGAGACCCCGACACAGTACTAGGGTGCATCATAGCGGTCACTATTTGGAAGGAGGCGGGTTTTTTTATGATCTTTTATCTCGCGGCGCTCCAAACGTTACCGCCCGAGTTGGAAGAGGCAGCCCATTTGGAAGGTGCGAGTCGATGGTATTATTTCCGCAGGGTGATGTTTCCACTGTTGATGCCCACGACGCTATTTGTGCTGATTAATGCCATCATTAATTCTTTCAAGCTGGTTGATCAGTTGTTCATCTTAACCAAGGGTGGTCCTGATAACGCAAGCTCACTTCTGCTTTATTACATTTACGAGGTTGCCTTCAGCTTCCTAGATCAAGCATATGCGTCAACACTCACAGTTGTTTTGTTGATTGCGTTGGCATTTATTGCAGTTGGCCAATTCTTTCTTCTGGATAAGAAGGTGCATTACCGATGACAGTGATTGGTAAAGGGTCTTGGGCACAAAGTCTAGAAACGATCGGCGCATGGTTGCTCGCTATCATTTGGATGCTACCGCTGATTTACGCTTTTTGGAGTGCATTTCATCCACCTGAATACTCGACAAGATTCGATCTCTTAGCACCCCTGACGCTTGAAAATTTTGCAGTCGCTTGGGACCGGGCTCCGTTCGCTCGCTATTTTCTAAATACATTTATATTGGTCACCATGATTTTACTTGCACAGTTCGTCCTGTGTACCTTGGCTGCCTTTGCTTTTGCTCGGTTCGACTTCCCCGGAAAATCAGTCGCGTTTGTCTTTGTCTTACTGCAACTCATGATTATGCCTGAGGTGCTGATCGTAGAGAACTACATCACCATGAGTAAAATTGGCGCGGTCGATACAATTGCTGGGATAGGGTTACCCTACATGGCGAGTGCGTTTGGTATTTTCCTCTTACGTCAAACGTTCAAAACCATACCAAAAGAACTCGATGACGCCGCCAGTGTCGAGGGTTGTTCAGTCTTTCAGATTTTATGGAAAGTTTACGTGCCACTCGCTAGGCCAACATATGTAGCTTACGGGCTTGTATCAGTTAGCCATCACTGGAACAATTTTTTGTGGCCTCTGGTCATAACAAACTCAGTCGAAACACGTCCTCTTACCGTAGGATTAGCGATATTCGGCGCGCCTGAGTCAGGTGTGGATTGGTCCATCATTACCGCAGGGACACTTCTAGCGGTTGCCCCCTTGCTGGTAGCGTTTTTGTTGTTCCAGCGTCAATTTGTGCAATCGTTTATGTATGCAGGAATTAAATGATTACCAAACGATTTATAGATAACTATGCCTGTGTTGTTGGTTTTTGTATCAACTTAAGAATGTCACTAATCCAAAAATATAGCGTTCAGCTATGATTCCGTTTGCCGAATTTCCTAATCAAATGCTCGAGACGATTAAGGGTGTCTTTACTGATATCGATGACACACTTACAACAGACGGTAAGCTGTCTGCGTCGGCCTATATGTCGATGGAGCTCCTGCAGAAAAATGGCATTCTAGTTATTCCGATCACAGGGCGTCCTGCTGGATGGTGTGACTCCATAGCACGCATATGGCCGGTCGATGCTGTCGTTGGGGAAAATGGGGCGTTTTATTTTCGTTACGACTCTCAGACACGACAGATGATTCGCCATTTCGTCGATTCAGAGAAAGACCGCGAGGAAAATAAAGCCAGGTTACGTCTGATCGCCCGAGAGATTCTTGCGAACGTAAAAGGCTCAGGGATTTCGGCTGATCAAGCTTATAGAGAGACCGATCTAGCTATCGATTTTTGTGAGGACGTCAGTCGATTACCTCGAGAAAGCATAGAGTCAATAGTCGAAATAATGTCAGGGTTTGGGATGACCGCAAAAGTTAGTTCCATTCATGTTAATGGTTGGTTTGGTCAGTACGATAAATTGACGATGACCAAGATCTGTATGCGGGAGTGCTTTGGTACAGATTTAGCTCAGAACGAGGGCAAATTTCTATTTACAGGGGACTCGCCAAACGATGGCCCGATGTTCGACTATTTTTCGAATTCAGTCGGTGTAGCGAACGTGCGTGAATTCGGAAATGAGCTGAATCCCCCAAAGTACGTCACAGAGAGTCGCGGAGGTGAGGGCTTCTCTGAAGTTGCTACAGCAATACTTGCGGCTAAAAATATTTTACCGAGGCTAACGTGATCCAAATTCTGAGTTGGAACATCCAGTGTGGCTTTGGAATTGACGGGCGCATGGATCTGGAGAGGACAGCCACAGTCATTAAAGAGATGGCCGACTTCGAGGTCATTTGCCTGCAAGAAATATCAAAATTTGATGAACTGGCAGGATGCGCTGATCAGGTCGAAAAGATTTCCTCATATTTTCCAACTCATGAAGTTTTTTTTGGAGCCGCGATAAATAGGCTCAACTCGGGTTACTCAACCAGGTACCAGTTTGGAAATCTTATTTTATCTCGGGTACCAGTAATTCAGTCTTTTCATTATCAGCTACCCCAGCCAAGACCCGGATCGGTCTGTAAACATATGCCTCGACAGGCTTTAGAGATAGTTATATCGACCGAAAATGGTCCACTAAGAGTCACAACTACTCACTTAGAGTATCACTCGGAATCTCAGCGGATTGAGCAGGCCCGTAAGCTCACTGATATTCAGTTTGAGGTTTATTCGAATTTAGATTACTCGTCGCATGCTCCCGAATCTGGACCTTACGCCGCAGTCGAACGTCCAATCGATAGTATTCTCTGTGGCGACTTTAATTCTGCCCCTAGAGATAACGTATTCGAGACCATCGTAGCCTCTAAAAACCGAGAATGGGGATATCAGGATGCTTGGGGGCTCGCACATGAAAACCAGTTACATCCCGCGACATGCGGTATTTTTGACCACAAACAGTGGCCCGAGGGTCCGCATTGTAGAGACTACTTTTTTGTCGCAGGCTCCATAACAACGCGAAAGTTGAACGTGTTCGTTCAATCTGAGACCGATGCGTCTGATCATCAACCGATCATGCTAACTGTTAGCTAGCTATAACTCCTTGTTTAGTCTCTGAAAACACACCATTTTGCTCTCTTAATCCCATGTATTTAGCAAGATCATAGATACGTCAGGAGGGGCATATCTTAAAAATCTACTGGGGACGGTAGCGCGCATTGGGCACACGGAGACCGATGGAGGTTCCTACCGCAGTAAACGTGCGCTGGAGTTTGGATTTTGTGAATGATGCGTTCACCAACGGGCGTCGCTTCCGCATCTTGGCGGTGGTTGATGATTTTACCCGGGAGAACTTGGCGTTGATTGCGGATACATCGCTCTCGGGTGCTCGGGTTGTGAGAGAGCTGTAAGCTTTGTGTGAACTGCGTGGCTATCCGACAACGATTGTCTCGGATAATGGGGCGGAGCTCACCAGCACGGCAGTGCTGAAGTGGTTTCAAGAGACAGGGGTTGATTGGCATTACATCCAGCCTGGGAGGCCGACACAAAGTGCGCTTATCGAGAGCTTTAATAGGCGCTTGAGAGATGAGTGTTTGAACGAGACATTATTATCATTACTTCGTGATGTGCGTTATGAGCTCAGTCGATGGCGAGAGGATTACAACCAAGTCAGGCCACACTCTGCGCTTGGGAATTTATCACCAGCTGAATTTGTGAAAAAAACTTGCTCAGCAGAAGCTGGCTGCTTGAGTGAAATTGATGTCGGAAACTCTACGAAAAATTTGATGAAAGTTGGGGCTCACGCCACTATAAATCTTCGTTATTAGTTTTGTTAACCAGGTAATGATATGAACCAATTTGTTCTGGCGATTGATCAGGGAACGACGTCGAGTCGTGCGATTATATTCGATCAGGATTTAAAGCCTGTCGCGACTGGCCAGCAAGAATTCCAGCAGATCTTCCCAGATTCAGGGTGGGTTGAACATGATCCAGAAGAGATCTGGGCATCCACTGCTGCCGTCTGTCGACAGGCGATGGAGTTCGCGAAGATCTCTGCGAGTCAGGTAGCATCGATTGGGATCACCAATCAACGTGAGACCACAGTGGTTTGGGACAAAGCCACCGGCGAGCCGATTTACAATGCGATTGTGTGGCAGGACCGTCGAACCGCAGATCTGTGTCAGCGCTTGCGAGCAGCGAACCATGAACCAATGATCGCTGAGAAAACCGGATTACTTTTGGATCCTTATTTTTCTGGAACAAAACTCGCGTGGATTTTAGATCACGTCGATGGTGCGCGTCAGCGGGCAGAGAACGGCGAGTTATTATTTGGCACCATTGATACTTTTTTAATTTGGCGATTGACCGCTGGTGCTGTCCATGCAACCGATGCGACCAATGCCTCACGGACCTTATTGTTTAATATTCGGACCGGCGAGTGGGACGATGAACTATTAGCGCTTCTGAATATTCCACGGGCTCTATTACCGAAGGTCAACGACTGTGCTGCAGATTATGGCCAGACACGAGCGGATCTCTTCGGTGCACCGATCGCCATTAATGGGGTAGCTGGTGATCAACAGGCCGCCGCGATTGGCCAAAGCTGTTTTACACCTGGCATGTTGAAGGCGACTTATGGGACTGGATGTTTTGCGTTATTAAATACCGGTACCACCTGCGTTCAAAGTCAACATCGATTGCTCTCCACAGTCGCTTATCGCCTTCATGGCCAGACGACTTATGCGCTAGAGGGTTCCATCTTTGTGGCGGGAGCGGTCGTTCAGTGGTTGAGAGACGGATTAAAAGTGATTCGTCATGCTTCTGAAACAGAAGCGCTTGCCAATCAAGCCAAGTCCGATACTCGTGTTTATCTGGTTCCTGCTTTTACTGGTTTGGGCGCGCCATACTGGGACAGTGAGTGTCGTGGTGCACTGTTTGGTCTCACTCGGGATACTGGATTCGCGGAAGTGGCGCGAGCCGCATTGCGCTCAGTCGCCTATCAAACTCGAGATCTGTACGAGGCGATGCGCTCGGATTGGGAACAGGCAGCGGGTGATGCATCTGGTGATGCTGTGTTACGCGTTGATGGGGGAATGGTCGCCAATGATTGGATGGTGCAATCGTTGTCCGATATCTTGCAAGCACCTGTTGACCGGCCAGAAGTCATTGAGACCACAGCCCTTGGTGCTGCCTGGTTAGCAGGGATGCACGTTGGTCTGTATCCAGGTGTTGAGGGTTTTTCTAAAACCTGGGCTTTGGATCGGCATTTTGAACCTGAGATGAGTAAAGAGGCCTCTGACGATCGGTATGCCGGTTGGCGTGACGCTGTGGGTCGAGTGCTCTCAGATCGACCCACTGACTAATCAGTTGGTTTTGAGCGGCTTTGCAAACACCTGATAGTGCCCGGTCTCAAATCCTTGGTTGAGATAGGTCTTGTGAGCTTTGTCATTGGTGGTCTCTGCATAGAGCCTCAGTTCCACGACTCCCGCTTGTTGCGCCTGTTCGGTGATTTTAGCCAGCAAGGTTCGAAAGACCCCTTGGCGTCGCGCTCTTGGCCAGACATACACACTTTGGACCCACCAGATTTGCCCGTTACGCCAATCTGACCATTC
>Ga0255754_10002688_pt1 | contig 13088 bp, 9 predicted proteins | sample 101ome_22_FD_179954 | JGI IMG/M metagenome (GOLD analysis project Ga0255754, IMG submission 179954) | Coastal salt marsh microbial communities from the Groves Creek Marsh, Skidaway Island, Georgia - 101412BT metaG (version 2) | ecosystem: Environmental > Aquatic > Marine > Intertidal zone > Salt... | reverse complement strand
ATCAGGAACTACAGGTTTACCTAAAGGAATAGTTAGAGATATCGGTGGACACATCGTTGCATTAAAGTGGACGATGAAAAATATTTACAACATTAATCAAGACGATGTTTGGTGGTCTGCAAGTGATATAGGTTGGATAGTTGGTCACTCTTATATAGTTTACGCTCCATTGTTTTATGGATGCACAACAATTTTATTTGAAGGAAAACCTGTAGGTACTCCTGATGCTGGAGTATTTTGGAGAGTTATCTCGGAGCATAAAGTAAAATCTCTTTTTACAGCTCCAACTGCGATAAGAGCTATTAAAAAAGAAGATCCAAACGGCGAATTTTTTAAAAAATACGACCTAAGTAAATTTGATAAATTATTTTTAGCTGGTGAAAGAGCGGATCCTGATACTATAAAATGGTTTGAAAAATTATCTAACTCACCTGTAATAGATCATTGGTGGCAAACAGAAACTAGTTGGGCAATCACATCAGATTGTACTGGTATAGAGTCATTTCCAGTCAAATACGGCTCAGCATTTAAACCAGTTCCAGGCTATGATTTAAAAGTTTTAAATTCAGATGGTAAAGAAGTTGGCCCAGGAAAGATGGGAGATATCGTAGTTAAACTCCCTTTGCCTCCAGGAACTTTTCCAACTCTTTGGGGAGCAGATAAAAGATATAAAGAAAATTATATGACTACATACCCAGGATATTATCAAACATATGATGCAGGACACATAGATGAAGATGGTTATGTTTGGATCATGTCTAGGACAGATGACATCATAAATGTTGCTGGGCACAGATTATCAACTGGTGCAATTGAAGAGGTATTGGCTGAACATAAAGATGTTGCTGAATGTGCGGTCATAGGTATTGCTGACAAACTAAAAGGGCAATTACCGATTGGCTTGCTGGCTTTGAAAGCGGGGGTTACTAAAGAGAAAAAAGATATCATTGACGAATGTGTTAAAATGGTAAGAGAAAAAGTTGGTCCAGTAGCTGCGTTTAAACAAGCAATAGTGGTTAAAAGATTACCTAAAACTAGATCAGGAAAAGTATTAAGAGGTACTGTTAGAAAAATTGCTGACAATGAACCTTATAAAATGCCAGCAACAATAGATGATCCTGCAATTTTAGATGAGATAAAAGCAGATCTTATTGAAAATAAAATATTAAAACTTTAAAGGCTGACCTTTAGACTCTAAAATTACTTTACCATCAGACATCACTAGATCTCCATTTACAATAGTGCCTACGGGAAAACCTTTTACTTTGTAGTTATTAAAAGGTGTCCAGCCACATTTACTTGCAATCATTTCATCTTTTATAACTACTTCTTTACTCATGTCAGCGATTGTTAAATCAGCATCAAAACCTTCTTTTATATAGCCCTTATTTTTAATACCAAATATTCTACAAGGATTTTCACACATAAGGTTCATCAACTGTTCTAGTGAAAGTTTTCCATTGTTTACATGATCAAGCATGACAGGAAAAATTGTTTGAACTCCGGGCATTCCAGATGGTGTTTCTGGATAAATTTTATCTTTATTTATTTTTAAATGAGGAGCGTGATCAGATCCTAATACATCAACAATATTGTTTTTAATTGCTACCCATAAACGATCGTAATGTTCTTTGGTTCTTAAGGGTGGATTCATTTGTGCATATGTTCCAAGCTTATCGTAACAATCAGGTGCATAAAGAGTTAAATGTTGAGGTGTAGTTTCAAAAGTTACATTTTTTTTATGCATAGCTAAAAAATCTACTTCGTCTTTTGTTGTGACATGTAATACATGGATTTTTTTATTGTGTCGCTCAGCTATTTTTACAACTCTTCTTGTTGATGACATTGCACACTCAACATTTCTCCATTCAGGATGTGAATGCACATCACCTTTTTTTATAAATTTTTTTCTTAGTTTAATTATATCTTCATCTTCAGAATGGATTGAAACAATCCTATCGCTACTTGAAATCACTTTTTCTATGTCAGCTTCCTTATCAACTAATAAATTACCAGTTGAAGATCCTGCAAATAATTTTACCCCACAACAGCCTTCAACATTTTTTAAATCTGCGAGCTGATCCGTATTGTTTGGTGTTGCTCCAAAATAAAAAGCATAATTGCTATGCATTCTGTTTTTTGCTGCTTTTAATTTTTTGTCAAACTCTATTAAATTAGCAGTTGGAGGATTAGTGTTAGGCATTTCAAACAGAGAGGTTACACCTCCTAACACAGCAGCTCTACTTCCGCTTTCTAAATCTTCAGCATCTGTAGATCCAGGTTCTCTAAAATGAACTTGAGTATCAATAATTCCTGGCAAAACAACTTTATTAGTAGCATCGTAAGCTTTAGAACTATTTAGTTCTATTTTGCCGATCTTTTTTATTTTTCCACTGGATAAACCAATATCAGTTTTTGTAAGCTTACCATCAATGTAGCAAGAGCCATTTTTTATGATGAGACTAAAATTATCAGACATATTTAAAAAAAATATTATACAATATATCCTGTATTTATGGAAAAACATCAAATTATTTTATTAGAAGATCGTGGATTAATTTCTATTACTGGAAATGATGCTAAAAATTTTCTTCAAAATATAATTACTAATGATATTGAAAAAGTAAATAATTCTTGTTCAATTTTTTCAGCTTTATTTACTCCTCAAGGTAAATATCTCTATGAATTTTTTCTAGTTCAATCGAAAGAGGGTTATTTCTTAGATTGTGACAGTAAAGCTACAAATGAAATCATAAGTTACCTTACAAAGTATAAATTAAGATCAAAAATTGAAATAAAAGATTTATCCTCTGAATACATTATAGGAATAATAAGTTTGGAAAAATTCAATGAAATACAAAAAAGAGAAAATCAACACACTGATACTATAGAATATAGAAACAGTTCTATTTTTATTGACCTAAGAAACAAAAAATTAGGTGCAAGAATATTATCAACTCTTGAAAAATTACATCTAACAATAAAAAAATTAGAATTAAAAATCGTTAAACCAGAAATTTACTATAAAGAAGCCCACATCTTAGGAGTGCCAGTAAAAGGTGTTGAAAGTTTAAAAGGACAATTATTTGGTTTAGAAGCTAACTTTGAAGAATTAAGTGCAATAGATTTTAAAAAAGGGTGTTATATCGGCCAAGAAAATACAGCGAGAATTAAATTAAAGAACAAACTAAGAAGAAGATTATTAGCTGTAGAAGCCCATGGAGAGGTAAAAATTGGTGATGATTTAATTTTCGAAAAAATTAAGGTTGGAAGGATTTTGATTGATAAACCATATCCGTTTGCATTGGTCAAACTTTTTGATCCAGATTTTTTAGATTTTAAAGATAAGGAATTAATTTGTGGTTCAAGTAAAGCAAAGTTGAAAAATTTATTAATCTGAGGTTTCTGTTCCTAATTTAGCGTAACACATTCCAAGAACAAATTTAGATATTGAATCTCTCCTTAAATTATATGATTGAATAATTCTGTGAAACCATAGGGGAATACTTCTTTCAAATTTTACTTCTAGAATCGTAAATCCTGCTTTGCATTTAATGTTATTGCTAGCTAGGTTATTTCTTAGATTGTTGTTTAGTTTTTTACATGAAAGGTTTTGATCAAATGTAAGTCTAAAATATAGACCATATTTATTAATAAATGGCATTCGTTCGTAGTCAATTAAAATTTTAGGTCGTAAACTTTTTTTGCAAGTTTCAAAAATAAAATCTTTTACAAGCGTACTTTTTGGATACTTTGAAAGTAAATTAGATAAAGATTTTCTTTGGCTTACAATATCTAAATCAGAATGATTTAGTTTAGATCTAATTTTATAAGTTCTCTCTAAATTTCTACCTTTTATTTCAAGAAAAACGGGCCCTTTATCTAAATCTTTATCATAAAATCTTAGCCTAAATTTTTTTCTTATACGATATCCATTAATTTTTTCTTCAAAGTTTGAGTTAAAATCATCTTCAAAATAAATTGATCTTACCAAATATTTTTTTTCTGGTTTTGAGTCAGCAAACCTGTCTAATATCATAAATCTTTTTGCGTGATTTATAATTTCATTAGCTACACTCTTAGTTAAAAAATATTTAAATTCATATCTTTGTAAAATTTTATTATCTTTCATTGATAAAAATCTGTGTTCCTGTTTTATTTATTGAACCTAATATATTTGACTCTGAAATTACAATTGATGAGTCTTTTGATAAGAAATTATTTAATTTCCCCTCAAAACTACTTCTAAAAACTTTAGCAGTTCCTCCAGAGCCATATTGTAGATTTTTTTTATAAGCATTTATTTGATTTTTGTTGTTTTGAAAAATTACATTATTTATTAAAACTTTAGAGTTATCTTTAACAGCAACTGCCATTTCATTTTTTTCTAATTTACTATCGGATAATTTTGCATTTGAGGACTCTCCAACTGAAATAGCTTTATCTTTGGAGTTAGAAATATTGACATTAGAGATAGCAGCTTTGCTCTCCATTAAATCTATCCCGTCATTTTTTGAATTATAAAAATTAGAGTTAAATATTTTAACATCATAACTAATATCAATATCTAAAGCATCTCCAAAAGCATTACGAAATATTAAGTTATCAAGAATTATATTTGATGAATAAATTATATGCATCATATCATCAAAAAAATGATTATTTTTAAGTTCTATATTTTTTAGTTTTATATTAGAAGTGTTATGTATCGAAAACATTGAGGTAAATGTATATTGATCAGAAAAATTTCCACTACCGTCAGAAAAATTAACAAAATTGAATACGCTTCCATTAGTATCTTTTCCAATGAGAGCTACCGTTCCCCAGGGATCTTTTGTATTAGCTTTAAAGGTTATTTTTTTATCTATGGTTCCTATTGCTTCAACTTTATTTTTAAAAATTATATTAGAGTTTTTGTTTAATAAAAAAGTTGTTCCAGGTTTTATTTTAACAGGATTGGTAAATGTAATTTGATTATCTACAGTTATCGTTCCTGAAAGTGTTTCATAATTTTTTTCACTAGATTTATTTAAATTAAATAAAACCTTATTTAACTGATTAGTTTGAGACGCGTTTAGTTCTTGAGATTGATCAACTGGTATTTGTTTTTCTAAAAAAACATTATTTACCTTTATTTCTGATGGAGAGCTATCGTTTGATGAAATAAAGTTAAACTTCGTGGCAGCTATAATAATATTATCATAAAATAAATTTTTTTCTCTTGCTAAATTAATTCTATTAGAAAATAAAGTGGCATTTAATTTTATCTTGTTCCCTTTTTTAAAAAATTTGACCTCATTTGAGTCAAAAATATTGTTATAATTTTCATCTATAAAAACCCATTCAGGGGTATCATTTTCAAATAATAATTCAATATCATTTATCGGTAACTTGCTATCTAAAATTAAAGAAAAATTTTTATAATTTTTGGTCCATACTACTGTAGGAGTTTTCATTAGTTCTTTTTTTAAAATCTTATGTCTTTCCTTTAAAACTTTAATATTTTTTTCTAGGCCTTCAAAATTTTTATTTTTAACAAATAAATCTGAAAAAATATTTATTTTTGTTGGGTCATTTTTAAGAACATTTACTAAATCTAATTTAATATTGTTGAGATTGTTCGCTTCGTTTATTAAAATTTTTTCTTTAAAAATAAACTCATTGAGATATTTGTATTTTAAGTTTAAAAACTCTGAGCTCTGATTTAATATTGAGGTTAAATCATTAGAGGATCTTTCAAAATTTAATTCTACTGTACTGGAAAAATCTGGATCAGTGATTACCGGAAATACTTGACCTTTCCAAGTATCAAAAATTATTCTGTTATTGTGATACTTGCTTATATGATAATTTTGTGAAATTATTAAATAAGCTAAATAACGACCAATATAATCTTGATCGAAAAAAGATTTCAATTCTTGAAATTTTTTTGAGTCATTTTTAGATTGTTTAAGTATTCTTAAAAAATTTTTAAGATCCGAATTGTACTGTTTTTCATAAAAGTTAAAATAGGCCTCTTTGCTCCACAAACCGATATTGCTATATAAATTGTTGCCCAATCCAATTTTGATTTCTTGATTGTAATTTTCACCTTTGTAAAAGTTAACTGGCATGATCTTATTTCGTCTCAAAAAATTTTCATTAAAGTGCTCTAATTCAAGATATAAACCTTTTTTTTCCTCGTTAAGTATAAGTTCTATAGGCCTAACTTTAGGAGCTATTAATTTTGATTTTTTTGCTAGCATGTTAGATATAAGAATTCTTGGTTCAAACGGTAAATAGTTATAGTACCTTTGCCTACCATTCATTTCATTTTTTCTAAATTTAATTCTAAAATGTTTTTTCTCTAATAGCCAGTTCTCTGGATTATCACCTCTAAATCTAAGCTGAACATCTTTTAAATTTTTTTTATCTGAGTCGTGGACAATTTTTCCTTTTTTCCAAATCTTGGTTGAATTTGGTAAATCTTCTAATAATGAATTTAAGCTAGATTGGCTAGCATACAGCTTAACTTGGGGTGCATAAATATTTTTATCATTTTTTAATTTAATAAAAAATTTATTTATGGGTAACACTGCAATTTCATGCAACCAGTTATAGGCGGGTTTATAAGTGGAATGAAGATAATGTCCGTAAGTAAAATCTTTTTTAATAATATTGATAAAAATGAGCAATATTATCAAACCAAGAAATGGCAAAGAATATAGTGAAATCTCCTTAAAAATTTTTTTCATTAACAATTTGATAAGTTTGTAATATTTGCTTTTGATAAATTCATTTTTAATTTTATTTCAATAATATCTTTAAATTTATCGTCAAATTTAAAAGATATTTTTTCATCATCATAGCTATTTATGAAAATTTTTTTAAAATTCGTATCGTTTATTATGAATGAATTTTCTAAACTGATATAAATTTTAGCTAATGGGACTCGTATAATTTCATCATTTATATTTTTAAGTTCAATATTCAAAATATTTATTAATGTACCGGGAAAAAAATTAGATATTAGATTAAAGTTTGATATATCTGATGGCTTTTCAAATCCAATTAGGTAGTCTTGTGCTTTATCTAAAGTCACCCCTTCAACAATATAATTTTTATCTTCCTGGCTGGCCTCAATTTGTATTACAAATCTTGTCATAGAAGTCTCAGAAAATTTACTTATGTTATCTTTTGAGCTAAAGCTGCCCAAAAAAGATTTATGATAATCTTTACAATAATTTTGAATTTTTTCTTTATCATTTTTTTTATTTGAATAATCTATTGCAAATTTATACGCCTTTGCATTTGCAGGAGATAATTTGATTGCTTGGTCTATTTGTGCATAAACTTTTTCTGACTCTTTATTCTCGTAACTCATTATTTTAGCATTCCAAATTAATGCATCATAGATATTTGGTTCTTTTGAAATTATTTTTTTTACAACATTCGAAAGTAATAAATAATTTTTTTCATTGTTAATATTTTTTTCGATTATATTTAGATTGTAATAAATATTATCTATGAAGCTATTTTTTTGACTAGTTGTTATGTAGTCAGTAATTTTTATTTGATTTTCTAATATTCTTATAGATTTAGATACTGCTTGTTCTGAAATTAAATTTTTTTTGATATTTATTAAATAATAATTATTTATCAAACCTGATGATAAAGTTAGAAAGGACCTTCTAAAATTTGAATTAAGTGAAATATAAATGATTATCAAAAAGAAAATTAATATAGACGATGAAAAAAAAAATTTTTTCATTTAATTTTTTTAATAATCAATGTCTGTTTTGGCAGCAATTATAACAACTTCGCTTAAACCTTTTATTGATGATATCTCTTTTATAAGATTGTTTTGATCTAAATCATCTTTCATAGTTATATCTAATGATACTTTAATTGTATCATCCTCTGAAGACTCTGACGAAAGTAATGTTTGTGTTTTAGTAAATTTCGATAAAACTTTATTATAATTTTCTGAAACTTTATTATCACCAGATTTAATTCTAAATTGTAGAATGAACTCACTCTTTATTACTGAGCCATAATTTGTTTTGAAAAATATATAGGCTATTAAACTTAAAATTGTATTTCCAGCAATAGCTAAAAAATAACTGCCGGTGCCTGTAGCCATTCCTGATGCAAGAGACCAAAAAATATAAGCTGTATCTTTAGTATCTTTTACAACAGTTCTAAATCTTATAATTGATAACGCCCCTACTAAAGCAAAAGCTCTAGCAAGATTATTACCGATTATCATAATCACCATACAAACAATTACGGAAACAAAAACATTAGTAACCATAAAAGACTGGGAATAGCTGAGACCTTTATGGGTATATTTATAAACTAAACTTATAATTAGCCCAAAAATGAAAGACAAAATTAAATTTATTATAATTTCGGTAGGCAAATAAACTGATGATGGTTTTAATAAATTTATGGTTTCTTCCATATGTTCTAATATATCAATTTAACAATAAATTGAATTAAATTATTAATTCAAAGAAACGCTATATAAGTTTATTTTAACTGTAAGAGTTTACTAAAAATTTGGTGCGGTCGGAGAGACTCGAACTCTCACGGGAAACCCACACGCCCCTCAAGCGTGCCTGTCTACCAATTTCAGCACGACCGCAATAATTATGCGACAATAAATGAATGACAATTTAACCTCAAGTTGATAAATTAGAATTAGTATGTCTGTACAACAACCAAATTTAAATAGTTCACAGGAGATTTATAAAAAAATCTCAAAATTTGTACCTGAAAATGAGTGGAAAATTCATGCCCCGCTAATTGAAAAGATTAATAAATTAAAAAAAGAGAAAAACGCAATCATTCTTGCTCACAATTATCAAACACCTGAAATTTATCACGGGGTTGCGGATATAGCAGCTGACTCTCTCGCTCTTGCTATAGAAGCTTCAAAAACCTCTGCAGATAAAATTATTATGTGTGGAGTTCACTTCATGGCTGAAACAGCAAAATTAATGAACCCAACCAAAAAAGTTTTTTTACCAGACATGCAAGCAGGTTGTTCACTTGCAAGTTCTATTACAGGAGAAGATGTGAGATTACTAAAACAAAAATACCCAGGTGTACCTGTTGTATCTTACGTTAATACTTCAGCAGATGTAAAAGCTGAAACAGATATTTGTTGCACTTCTGCCAATGCTGTTAAAGTTGTTGAGTCTTTAAATGTAGAGAAAGTAATTTTTCTTCCGGACCAATATTTAGCAGACTACGTTGCTAAAAATACAAAAGTGAAAATTATTTCTTGGAAAGGCACTTGTATTGTTCACGAACAATTTACAGGAAAAGAAATTCAAGACATCAAAAATCAAAATCCAGGTATTAAAATTATTGCACATCCAGAATGTCCGCCAGATGTAATTGAAGCATCTGACTTTGCTGGATCTACTTCAGGTATGATAAAATATGTAAAAGATAATCAACCTAAAAAAGTAATGCTAGTAACTGAATGTTCAATGAGTGATAACGTTGAAGCTGATAATCCAAATGTATCTTTCATCAAGCCGTGTAATCTTTGTCCTTACATGAAAAAAATTAATCTAGAAAAAATTTTAGACTGTTTAGAAAATGATACGAATGAAATTATTTTAGATAATAAAACAATAGAAGCTGCTAGAAAATCTGTAATTAGAATGACCGAAATTGGTCGTTAGATCAGTGCAAAAATTAAATCAATCTTATATTAATTTAGTCGTGAGAAAGGCTCTAGAAGAAGATCTTAGGCCTAGAGGAGACATCACCACCAACCTAATTATTAGCAAAGATAAAATCATTAAAGCTAAGATCATAGCTAAACAAGATGGTATCGTAGCTGGTTTAGATTTTTGTAAAACTGCTTTTAAATTAATTGGCAAAGAATCAGTCTTTGCTAAGAAAATTTCTGATGGAAAAAAAATAAAAAAAAATAAAGTAATTGCTATAATTAAAGCTAAAAAAAAAACAATCTTAACCGCTGAAAGGACTGCTTTAAATTTTCTTAATCATGCATCAGGTATCGCAACACTTACTAATCAGTTCGTAAAAAAAATTAATAAAAAAACTAAGATCTGTTGTACAAGGAAAACCACGCCTAATTTAAGAACACTAGAAAAATATGCTGTCAAAAAAGGTGGTGGCCATAATCATAGATACAATTTAAGTGATGAAATTCTTATTAAAGATAACCATATTAGTGCATCTAATAATCTTAGAGAGTTAGTTAAAAAAGCAATTAAAACAAAAAAAATTGTTACAGTGGAAATTGAAAGTATCAATCAACTCAAACAGATTATGGGTTTAAAGTTTAAAAGAATACTTTTTGATAATATGAGCTCTTCGCAATTAAAAAAATGCTTAAAACTTTGCAAAAATAAATATCAAACAGAGTATTCAGGTAATGCTACTTTAAAAAATATTAAACAAATATCAAAAACAAGGATAAATAGAATTTCGGTAGGCGCTATTACCCACAGCGCTAAATCTTTTGATAGTAGCTTAATGATACTTTAAAATTTTTTATTATAAGTGAATGATATTAAAGAAGAGTTCATATCATTACTTGTGTTTTGTGTACCGAAAGCATTAATTAAAAATTGACTGTTATTTCTTTGATTAATTGAGGAATACCCTAATCCTGCAGTAACAAATTGATCTCTTTTTTTATTTTCTATTAAAGCATAACCATCGCCAGTATCTTTTATTGTAGCTGTCGAGTCTGCTCCATCCAATTTATTCTCCTCGCTGCCAAATAGAGAAAGATTAAATCCTTTGGATATAAATCCATTATTTGAAAACTCTCTATCTAAGTTAAAACCTAACTCTGGTTTAATTTGCAATAAATTATCGGTATCAATTTTAAGAGCTAAATCTCCACCACTTTCATCAATATCATCCTGTAAAACATATGCAGTATTAACTGTAGCTGTTGGGTTAAAAACCCAACCACCTAGATTTATCTTTTTTGAAATTCCTCCAGTTAAATCAAAGCCTATTTCATATCTATCAGACTTTAATGTTTGGGTGCTTCCTTCAGTAACGTTCCTTGTTGAATTATTTTTAGAGACAAATGAACCTAAATTTAATGATGTATCAAACTTTCTATACTCTTTATTAGCAAAAAAATTGGCATGTAAACTGTGAGTATTATTTAAACCATAGCCCTCATCATAATCTAATCCTGTTGTTGAAAACCCTAGTCCCCATCCTGCTTGTAAATTATCGATAATAGTTTGATTTCCAAAAACAAAGCCTGCTGTAGTTGAGTCATAACCAACATCATCTCCAACTTTTTCTTGATCAGTAACACCACCAAAAGTTCTTAGATAAAATGAATTATCCGGTGCGCCTATTTGTAATAAGTTTCTTTTTGAATAAATATTAGCAATATCACTTAAAGTAAAATCATTTGTTAAGTTTATTCTTTCTACTCCAGGATTATAGTAATTTTGAATATCGTCAAAACTTAAACTAGCAAAATTATTTTGAACTAATTGACCAAAGCTTGGTCCTTTGATTGCTGCAGTCATAGCTCTTTTAAAACTATTATTACTTTTTATACTTTGACCAATAGTTTTTTGAACTGTAACACCTTTCATTTGTCTTAATGCTTTAGCTAAGGCGGTATCGCTGAGTGAGTCTAGATTAGAAGTTAAAGTTGACTTATTTCCTCTAGTATTAATAGTTTCAAATACCTCAGCAATTTTTGATAATTTTGTTGTTGTGACTCTAGTTGTGTATGCTGTCCTTTGACTAGTAAAAGTTATATCCCAATAAACTATATCACTTACAGTCCTTGAAGATAACTCCCAGTTATAATTGCTAAAAGTTCCTGTAAGTGAGTCAAAATGAGAAGATGCAAAATCTCTCGCGCTTGATAATCTAGCAGAAAAAACATCTTCATATGTTCCTGCTGACACGGAAGATCTTGAGTCTACCCCCACATCCATTGTTCCATTAATCTGGTTCCAATTATTAGAGTATGAGATTAATTTTCCATAATCAGTAGTGCTATTAATTACAATATTGTAATTATCAGGTAGGTTACCCATAAATTGCAAACCATTACTACCGCCTTGAGAATTATTAAGAGTCATCCCAGATCCTTGTGAATTTATTCCAACAGGTGTTGCTGAAGTACCGATTGTTCCTAAATTATCTATTGTGCCTGAAGTTGCGCTTCCACCCCATTGTATTGCTCTAAAACCATCGGAGTCTATTACTCCATTTACTCCGTTATTAAGAGTAATACCCGGAGTTTCAATATTAATTGCAAACTGTGACTTGCTGTAAACTGTTGCATTATTATTAATTACTATTGTTCCGCCACCTCTAACATCCATTGTATCTCCGTTTCGACCTGTTCCACCGCCTTGATTATTTGAAATATTGTGATTAATTGTGAGGTTAGCTCCGTTTCCTACAGAGCTTTTCTGATTGTTTACTCCACAAGCTACCGTTGTTGTGTGTGTGGTTGTTAAAGTGCCAGACCAACATGCTCCTGCATAAGCAAGACTTTTAAAATTTAAAACTAATGGGATTATTAAAAAAAAAGTACAAAATTTTTTTTTCATTACTAAATAAATTTATTTTTAAAATACCAATTTAGTTTAAAAAAAACCCGAAGTAAATCAATTACCCAATTTGAACAGTTATACAACTTTTAGTAGAGATTATTTATTTTGAAAGCTCAGCTTGAGCGGCAGCTAATCTTGCTACTGGAACTCTAAATGGAGAACAAGAAACATAGTTTAGTCCAGTTCTTGAACAAAACTCAATGCTCTTTGGATCACCGCCGTGTTCACCACAAATACCTAATTTAATATTTTTATTTGTTTTTCTGCCTCTTGAAGAAGCTATTTCCACTAACTCGCCCACTCCATTTTGATCAATACTAACAAATGGGTCAACTTCAAATATTTTATTATCAATATAATCATTTAAAAATTTTCCTGAATCGTCTCGACTTATTCCTAAAGTTGTTTGAGTTAAATCATTAGTTCCAAAGCTAAAGAAATCAGCATGTTTTGAAATAGATTTTGCCTGTAAAGCAGCACGAGGTAATTCAATCATAGTGCCTACCATATATT